>JAEIGA010017707.1_pt1 | contig 10853 bp, 4 predicted proteins | sample 9270691 | NCBI WGS metagenome assembly JAEIGA01 (sample SAMN17057246, study PRJNA624740) | gut metagenome | biome: biome; isolation source: fecal sample | host: Bos grunniens | place: China: Xizang | collected 2019 | reverse complement strand
TCTTCAAATTCGTCTTCATAAACGAAGTTTAAATCATTTGTATCACGGTCTAAATATAATACATAGTTTTCGTTTTTAACTCTTACTGTGGCTACTTCTTTATTGTCATTAAGAGTTGTTTTAATAAACGGTATTGTTATTTTTAAATCTTTTACAATATTTAAGCCGTACTTAGAGCTTCTAAATGGATACAATCTAACAAGAAGGTCTACGTCTTTTTCTATTAAGAATAGTTTATTTTCTTGGTCTTGGTCTTTACCTAAATTAGTTTCCATCAAATAATGTAACTGTTCTAGATAATAAACCTTGTCATTATAGAATATAGATGTCCATCCATTTGGTTTTTTAGGCTCTTGATATATGTTAGTATATCTATCTTTGTTTTCTAATTTAAATACTAATTTACCATTACTTTTTCCTACGCATACTATACCTTTAACAGCGCTTGATAAATCTTCTAAGTCATTTGGTCGAGGTACTGTAGTGCTATCGTCAATTATATTAACTAAACGAACCTCATAATGTCCAGCACTGATACCTAATATAGAATTCAAACTTGTTTTAGATACAAAGCTATTTTTCTTATATAAAGAATTATTTATTATTTCATAATCTGGTATATCATAAGTTATATATTCGCTTATTGTTTTAGATTGTTTGTAAGAAATACAGTGTACATACATAAGCACTTCGTATATTATATTTTTATAATTATCTATTGTATCTTCATTAAAGATTTCTGAGCTACTATAAATAGTGAAGCCTCTATTTTCATGTTCTAATATTAGTATAGGACATACATCATTTTCAAATAGATTATGTACTTTGAAAGTTCTAAACGCCAAATCAGATGAGTTATAATAGTCTTTAACATACATATCTCTTTTTGTTGTTATACGAGGCTGTTTTAATAATACAGTGCCACCTGTACCATGAGTGATAGGATATTTATAATGCTCATCACATATTATCCAAGTATTTATATTATGAGACAAGAATGTTTCTAAGCTAATAGTTGATTTATTAGAAGTTGAAGCCTGCCCTGTTTCGTCTATAAAATCAAAATTATAATGTAGGCCATCAGGGCTTTCTATAAATACAAAATTGGTATTATCATAATCTATTTGATTTAATCTACCTATTGTTGTATCATTATTATTGATAGCTATATTGCTAGGTAGATAATTGTTTTCAGATGGCGCTATTAATATCTTAGACATCTTATTGGTAAAGTCCATTTTTTCTGTATCATCAATACAAGTTATGTTTATATTGAAGTTACCAGATGCAGTGTAAGTAACTTTCTTTTGAGCTATTACATTATATGAGAATTTTAAAGGTAAAAATTCTATCATATTATTAGGATAGTAACAATAACCTTTGTCTGTTTTATTAATAATAGTATTTGGCTGCGCTGGATTACCAAATTCATCGAATAGAATCACGTCTTCATTTTCTAATAATTGATTAGGCAAAACAACTGTTTTAGATGTTGTAGAAAAGTCTCTATGTACATTTCTAGTTATTGAATAAGTTGCATGACTATTGTCTATATGAGCCAATGGTATTGTTATATCTCTATCTATATTTGACTCCATTACTTGTTTTATTCTATGCTTTGATGGATAGATCTTCACGATTCATTGTCACCTCCTATAGTAATATAACAGCTTAAATGTGGAAGTAGTTTAGTATTATAATATTTTTTATTGTTTATATATTCTTGAACCATATTATCGCTTATATAGTTAATTATATTATCATAATACATGCATATATCTAATGTGTCTTCTACAGCTATATCTACTTCAAAACTATTTAAATGATATATGTAATTTACGCAATAGCTTTTATCTTTAACATAGTCTACTACTATATATTTATAATCATCTATATCTTCCAATCTAATCTCTCCAGTAGATTTATCGAAGCTATGAAGATTTTCTTCAAATAAAGTATCATATACATCGGCGCAATAATCTATTGTGTCCATACCTTGCTTTTCTATATGAAGTAATTCATCTAAATCAAAACGACTATGCTTTTTAATACCGTACACTGTAATCGTATTTAATTTATCAAGTATAGGAGACTCCATTTTTAGTTTGTGATTAGGTTCAAAATACTCTCTTTCTATATTAGTAAACTCATAATGTTTTTTACCGTTCTTATAATACCATCTATATGAAGCAGATAAATCTAAAGGTTCTCCCTGCGCCTCATCCATAACTATGATAGGTGATTTAATAACGCCAGGTAAGAATTTTTTAATTGTATTTTCTATAGTTATATCTACAGTTTCGTCTTCTAAATTAAGTATAACGAAGTTTTCTAACTTAGCATTTATGTTTTCAAACAGTACTAATGTATTAAAACTAGATATGTTAATACTTGAAACTGTTTCATTTTTAGAATTAGTTATCTGTAAGATGCCTTTGTTATAAGAAAAATAATATTCTATATCTGCTGCTAAGTTTAAATCATATAGCCCATAACTTTTATCTGTTCTTACTATGGCATAATCAGTTGGACTAGCATGTTCAACGCCTGGAGCATTTAATATCGTAGCTTTAAAATCAAATGCTTTTATTTTGTCTAGGTACATTTTTAAGAAGCTATGATCTATGAACTTAGCGTATTCATAATCAGGACTTGTTCTTAAATATTCATTATACTTAGACGTTGTAATAGTTACGTTTTTGATTATACCTTTTGTACCTTTAAACTTTAAACTTATTTTAGTATCATAATGTAATTCGAAAGAGCCATCTATTTTTAATAGTTGCTTTTCATCGTCATTAGTTCTTTCATCTTCTGAAAGCATAATATAAGCCACTACATCTGAATCTATTGAATCATATTTAAGATAATAGCGGCCTTTTTCTAAAGGTATATTAATCTGTTCTAATTCTGCAATACCATTACAATACTTTAATTCAAAAGCGTCACGATAGAAGTCTATATAGCCACCATTAGTTCTTTCCATATTAATAATCCAGCCATAAGGAACAGCAGAGGCTATATTAATATGTTTTATAACATTATCCTGATTAGAATAGTATCCAATATAATAGTAACTCATTTCATAAGGACAATTGAATGTTGCTAATTTTTGTGACCCTATTGTTATATCATAAGCATTGACTTTTTTATCTATTGTGAATACTAAATCTTCAGTAATTGTTTTAGCTCTTGAAGCATTGTATGTTGCAAGAACTGTTTGTAAATCATTTTCTTTATAAATGATTTCTAACACTTTGTGTCTTAATCTAAATAGCAAAACAGCATTGTTATTTGTTAGAGTTGAACTTGTAGATGCTATTAAAGCGATACCGAATCCAGGATTTTTATAATCTAATGTTACACTTATAGTGGAAGAACCACTATAAATGTAATCATCATATAATAAATCTTGTTCATAAAATTTAATACCATTAGCGAATTCAACTCTACTATTTTTTTGTATCAAGTTAAATCACCTCTACATCTAAATGATTAAATTTAATATATGCCTTTCTACTTTTTATAAATATTTTAATTTGCATAAATCTAACATCATAGAATTTTAAATGAGTCTTAAGTTTTAAGTCATCTTTAATATCTATGCGTTGCCATTCATGCCAAACTTCTAATTTCTCCATATCTCTTGATGCACGAATATATATCTCTATATCATTTATATTACTTACGTCATCAATTCCTAAGTCTTTAAGTCTATAATCTAAAGTCTCTTGTAAATCATATACTTTACTAATTATATAACCAGTTTCATTTAGAGGTAATTTTAATAAGTTTTCTTCCGAAGAAGTATACTCGGCAAAAACATGAATGTTATGTAGAACTTTATTCGCTGGTAAATCTATTTTTAATTTAATGTATGGATATAGATTTTGTCCTATAACATAACCTTTGTTTGTATTGTAAGATGCTACGGGCTTATATATTCCATTATAAGTTTCACAGCCATATACAACAATTTTAAATCCTGTCATAGCGTCTATTTCTATATCATTAATTTTGTATATTAATCGTTTAACAGTATTGTAATTGCTTATATAAATAGGTTGTGTTAAAATATATCCATCTAAGTTATTTGTACTTATATAAGATTGAGATACGTTAATATTGTCTAATACACATTGATAGAAATCGTTTTCGTCATCTAGTTTTGCTACTTGTGTTATATACCAATCCAGCATAGATGTTGTTTTGAAATAACCATTTGACATTAAACCTGCTTCGTATGGTGTATAGTCTTTATTGTCGTCAATAGTCATTCTGTATTCTACACCTTGCATTTTAGTTTCTAATAAATCAAGACCTAATAAATCTATATTTTTACTATGACTATTTAATGCGTGGTATCTTTCAGTAGTTATTATTATATCATCTAACACACCTGTATCCTGTACTATTAAATAATAATGCATCTTAGGATCTTTTGTTATAGTTTCTATACGAGAGTCCGAACCTTGATATTCTATTTCTTTAACTATTGACATATTCAATGCTCTATTGAAATTCAGATCTAAGTAAGGTTCTTCTTGACCTATAAATACTTTTAGATTTTTTGATGCCAATAAACTAATATAATTTATTTGTTCATCAGTTAATGCGTCTGTTATTTCTAAGTAAGCATATGAACATGGCAGGTAAGATGTAAAACTCATAGCTAAACCATTCATACCTTGAACCAGCTCTGGTTTCATAGCAAAGTACTCCCACTCATTGAATGAGTTACATGCAGTTAAAGAATTTAAAGTAGATACACCGTATTGTAATTCTTGTCTACAGTCATAATCATAAATAGGCGCTTTACCTTTTAATCTCATTTCTGTATTAGTTAAGAAGTTATTAGTAGGCTGATAAGTTATTATTTCTCCGCCTGAAATATTAACATTCTCAGAACCATAATATTGATTATTTATAATATCCTCGTCTTCATCTTCACTATATAAGAAGTATTCACGACCATTGATATAATAATAGCCTGATCTTATTAGAATAGTTGGCTCGTCAATGAACTTATTAAATCTTATAATTCGTTCATTGTTTAATACAACACCTTCAAACGTAGGATTAGTACAGTCTATATGGATTAAATCTACTTCGTCTATTTTGTCTATCTTAGAGTAGCTATAATCATAATCATCTTTTATGTTAGATAATAATATCGTATCTATTCTATTATATGCTTGTACGTCGTAGTTTACAGCTTTGTATAAATGTTCTAAATCTATTAAAAGCCCAACAGGTTTTTTGATAGAATAAACTAAATAATATCTAGTTCCAACTTTTATATCTTTACTCCAAATTATTATACCTTGTTCATTTAATAAATTGTATTCTACAGCGTCTTTAATATAGTTACCGTCATACATTCTTTTGCTTAAATGGAATATAGAATCTATATTAGAATACGATAACTTATTAAAATAATTAGAATCTATTACGATTTCTTCTACTTTTAATAAATGAATTTTATCTTCTGACCCATTATACTCTTCATATTTAACTGTCATACCTTCTGGAGGTACTACTATATATTGAGTAGTATCTAAAATCATATTGTTGCTAAGAGTATATGTATCTTTGATGTCTATCATAGTTTTTAAATACTCTTTAGAGTTTATATCATATGTGTTTGCTGTATAACTTATATCGTTATATAAATCTATATTATTAAGAATAGCTATATATTGTTGCCCTAAAGTCCAAGTATCTAATTTGTATATATCCTCATTCTCTGTAACATGAGAATGGAATCTAAGAACGTATTTACTTTTCTCTGCTTCATTCATATTCTCTATAGTGTATACTAATAGTTTTGTCATATCTAAAGCAGGAGCAAAATTATTAACTATTTTTATATTTCTATTATTAGGCAAGTATGAATCATATTCATTAACTGCTTCATAGATAACACCTTTTGCAGGATAGAATGAGATATAATCAAATGTATTATAATGCACAGGGTTATCGTTTGAACCAAGCGTGTGATTTCCATATCTACTACCTATATGTTCTGGTAATTCTAATTCATATTTTGTAACTTGTACACCTGTGAACATATCATTGCTTAACTTGATAAGCATATTGTATGGAGTTCCGCCTCCAAAACTTCTAGATACTATCACAGAGTCTAATAACTTACTACAATAGATTTTATCTCTAGTTGGATTAAAGTCTGGTAGATAATAGCATATCATATCTATTAGAGTAACAACTCTCGCTGTTTTATTTTTAATTCCAGTTATAGTAACTGTAGTAGCTGTTACACCTTCGCTTAAATCAACATTATAATAAAGAACGCCACTTTCCTCAATTGTTTTGATTGAACCACCATCTGAAGTTATTTGTTGTATTGATTCATATTCAGATAAATCTAATCTTACAAACGATCTTTCATTTAAGTTAGTTATTTTACCTTTATATGTTAAAGCAGGGTTAAATAAACCTAAATTAATAGTACATTCTTCATATATATATTTAATAATATTATTTGCTATGTCTATTGCAAGGTTATACCATTCTATTTTATCTCTTAATGTTAATGATGAATAATTTGATCTGAATGCTGTCCATATATCAGATAAAGCGTATTTATTATTTAAAAATACTTTTTCATCTTTTCTTCGTTCTATAAGAGAATAAATCTTTTCTATCATTTTATCTATTAGGCTATTTTCTTCAGCTACATCCAATAGTTTACCAATATAATCTTTTAATGTTACATCTAAATTCAACCCACTATCTACTAAATCTATCATAGCACTAGACATTTCTATGAAATAATTATTCATAGTTGTATTGTCTGTAGCGAAATTATTTCTTACTAAGAACTCTCCAATAGCAGGTCTAAGATTACTCATTGTTAATACATATAAATCAATATATATCTTATTAGCTATTCTGCTTATCATGTCTTCATTTATAGCTTGTGTTCTTAATAAATAAACTTCTCCATTAGTTTTTATTTCAAATTTTCTAGCACATAATGATTCATATTGTACATAATCTGTTATATATGTTATATCAGTAGTAGCTTCGCCTATTACTATTTTATGTATTATCGGTGCATATCCTGAAGTAACAGTTAAGCTTATATTTAAGTTATTGTTATTATCTCTAGGTATAAGGAACTTATTAACATCTACCATTGTTAAAGCTTTTTTATCGTCTGTAATGTTTATTCTATAGTTAGAATACTTAAAGTTACCAAGAACTACATCATTGAAAGATAATGTATTTATAATTATTGTAACTTTACGAGGCGTATTTGACTCTCTAATAGAGAATCTATTTTTACCAGATGTCGTTTGAAGTAATACTTCTTCTTGTTCTATTCCATTATCTATAACAGTAACAGTTGCTCTACCTGTTATTTTTGTACTGATTACATCAAATTGAAAACTATTTGCTTCTAATTCTATAGTAACAACTTTATCTTCTACTGAATAGTCTCCTCTAATAACAAGTTCATTTGAACTATTCCAGTAAGTACCTTTTGATGTAATCAATGTTCTAGGAACTTCTACTTGTTCACAAGAAGTATCTACTGTCATATATAAACCAGCATAATTTTTTAATGATAATTGAGCAGAACCATTTATGTTGTTATCGCTTATCGTTATACCGTCGCTGATATTTTTTAATCCATTAACTTGACTCAAGTCTTCTATTCTTGTTATAGTTTTTTGAGTTGATATACTTACTAACTCTTGTTCAGCATTATAAATAAAACCATCTTGTTTTTTTATTAAGTTTTGAGGAGTTATAGTATCTACATTGTCTTTTATATGTAGAACATTTGCTCTAGATATTTTAAGAGGGTCATTACCTATTTGTTTAAATTGTAATTGATACCAGTTTTTATCTGTACTAGGTATAGTTGAATTATCTATAACCTCAACGTTTCTACTGAAACTAAATAAGTCTTCTATATTTCTAGTTTCTGTAATTACGTTAGATTCATATAGATGTAAATTTATATTTTCGTTTGTTATATCGGCAACTTCAGATGCTTTAAGTTTATATTTGATTTTAGCTTTATTAAGCGCATTATTATATTTAGTTAATTTGAAATCAACATTATAATCTATCTCTTTGTCTTGAACATATTTTTCAAAAGACTCCAATGATTTATTATATAATGTTAATTTGGCATCTGTTGTATCTGTACCATCTGATATGATAACTTTCAAATCGTCTCCATGTCCTATACCGTTTTGCCAGTAAGATAAAGACTCATTCCATTTATGAGGGACATAACTAATAGATTCAAAATCATATAGCCAGTAATCTAAATCCCAACGCTTACATTTGAATACGTCTCTATTAATGTACATCATCTTATCTAATAAAGTCTCGAAGTCTTCATAAGGTTTTCTTAGATTTTCAGGCGTCGCTCTTTCTATTTTAATATCGTCAACTGATACATTAGGATCAAAACGCATTAATTCAGATATGATAGCGTGCTTTAACCCTTCTTCAGAACCATTAGGCAGGTTTCTAGTTATATAAAGTATTCTATCTAATAGCTCTTTGTTTGTTTCGTCTTCGTATCTACGAGTGTTAACAAATGTAGCAAATTCATCAAAGATATTCCATACATGATGTTTAGCTAATTCAAATTCTGAAACACTGTCTCCGTCGAATGTTATAATTAGAGGTACGTTTTCTCTATAAGTTTTTTCTTTAATATGAACTACACCATCTTCATAATAGATGTATTCTTCATATTCATCTTTGTTAAACAATCTAATATCTGCAGTCACCATCATTGTTTTGTTATTGTAACTAGCAGATAGTCTAGTGAGATTATCTATCTTACCTATGTTAGCCATATAAGAAAAGGCCATTACTTCATCTTCATGGCCTTCATAAGTCTCTAAAAAGTAAGAGTCTATATATTCTTGAATAGCCTCTTCTATTTTTATTGTTTCTTCTAATGTAGAACCTATTAAGTTACCACCATTAGATGTTTTATATCTTTTACGAATATCAGTCCAATGAGGGAAGAATTCAATAGCTCTTTTAATCATTTTATTATAATCAAACATCTATTTCTCCACCTCCCAATATATTATCTGATCAAATAAAAATTTAGCAGTTATTGTTTGTAGTATTTCAAAGTCTGTTATTTCTTCATCATTAGCAAATAATTGAACTACGTTAAAGTATTCAACATTCTCTACGTCTAATCCTATATTATTAATCTCACCTAAGTATAAACTTGTTCCAGGTGGTATAGTATTTATATATTCTTTGATTTTATTTTGTATTTCACGTTTAATTGATTCATTGTCTGAGTTTGATTTGATATCTAAATAAGCAACTACTTTTACATATTTAGGTTCAGGTACTTGGAAATCAATTACTGATGCTGGAGATAATACAGGCGAAACTTTTTCCTGCGCTTCTGTTAATGCTCTCACTATTGCTCCATCACTATAGTCAAGAGGTATAACATATATAGTAGCAGTTCCTACACCTTTTGTATATGGTACATAGTTTTGACTAGAACTATATTTTAATTCTTTACATTTATCTAAAACAGCTTGCTGATTACATGAGGCATTTCTTTGTGTCCAGTTACTTAATCTGTATAGATAATTGCTATCGCTTTCTCCTTCTTCTCTAGGACACTGTAAGAAGAATCCAGTATCATCTAATTCATCGCCCTTTTGATTAGTGAATAGATAAGGTTTTTTATTCTTCTCTATTTCTTCATATACTTGATGTATTATATCTGATATAGATTTAAAAAACATATCTATTACGGATCTTGGTGCTATATCAACACCTGTTCTTTCTAGAAAACTTTGTTTTAACGAATTATATATTTCTGCAAACGATTTAATAGTAATTCACCTACCTTAAATTGTAAACCACAGAGTTTTATCTGACAGTATTACAGATATTTTTATAGCATTAAAGAAATCATAATATGCAGTAGCTCTGAAGTGTACATTGACTTCTGCGTCAGGAGCTATATCTTTAATAGCTTTAGATACACATTCTTTAATTACATTTATAACTTCTCTTTCATCCATAAACATATGTTTATATTTATAAAGATCACTACCCATAGTTTCGTTTTCTCTTAATGTGCCTATTTCTGTTTCAAGCTGTAATCTGATGGCTTGTTGAATATAATCATCACCAGTGATTATTCTATTCTTTTTATCGTATAATACTTCATATGTATTAAAGTTTAATTGAAGCATTCCTGGTTCTCTTTTCTTAGTGCCATGTATTTCTGTAAAGAAATTAAATAGTAACGAATCAGATGTAGCATAATGAAAATTAAATGTAAATTGTTCTGTCTCTTCTCTACTTGCTGTTTCAAAAGATAAGTCTCCACGACTATCTAAATAGAAATCAAAATTATCCACTTATTTTTCACCTTCTTCCTCGTCTAATCCTAATTGATATAGAGAGTTTAGGTTGGCTTCATAGTTGGCTATGTCTTCTGACATATCCACATATATATCTAAACGATCATCTACTACATAAGCATCTAATAAATTACTGAATATAGGGAATCTAGCAGGGCGTCTAATTAGAACATATTGTTGTAATGTCGGCTCCCAACATTTAACTAATATAGTAGCATCCATCATCATGTTCCCCATTATAGTACCATGATTGTTCTTAAAATTTGTGAACTCATATAATTGTGAATTTAATTTATGTCTATTAAGAATCAAGTCATTAGTTACTATATCTTTTTGAACTGTAATTGTATTTGATTGAAAAGATATCTCTGTAGCAACACCAGAATCTTTATCTGCTTTGTACTGAGCATATATACCTGATACCATAGAAGTAGAGCCATCACCTTTTGCGGT
>JAEIGA010017706.1_pt1 | contig 10853 bp, 4 predicted proteins | sample 9270691 | NCBI WGS metagenome assembly JAEIGA01 (sample SAMN17057246, study PRJNA624740) | gut metagenome | biome: biome; isolation source: fecal sample | host: Bos grunniens | place: China: Xizang | collected 2019 | reverse complement strand
TAGTGTTGCTGTTACTGATTGGAATAAAATACAAACAATCATGATTGGAGCTAAAACCGGATATGAGTTAAAGAAATATTTTATTACCCTAAATAATGTTTTAATATCTAATTTTTTCTTAGGCATTGTTTTCATCTTCAATACCTCCATTTGTTTGTTGGTTATATACTTCTTGATAAATCTTACAAGATTCTAATAACTCATTATGTTTTCCCACAGCATCAATTTTACCATTTTCCATAACAATAATCATATCCGCTTCTTCAACAGACGCAATTCTCTGTGCAATAATAATTTTTGTTGTTTCTGGTATAAACTTTTTAAATCCTGCTCTAATTAAAGCATCAGTTTTCATATCTACAGCACTAGTTGAGTCATCTAAAATTAAAATCTTTGGTTTCTTAAGTAGTGCTCTAGCAATACATAAACGTTGTTTTTGACCTCCTGAAACATTTGTTCCACCTTGTTCTATGAATGTATCATATTTATCAGGAAAACTTTGAACAAAATCATCAGCCTGAGCAAGTTTACATGCTTCAATTAATTCTTCGTCTGTAGCATTAATATTCCCCCAACGAAGATTTTCTTTAATAGTCCCAGAAAATAACATATTCTTTTGTAGTACCATTGATACACTTGAACGTAAAGTTTCGATATCATAATCTTTGACATTTACTCCTCCTACATATATATCACCAATAGTTGTATCATATAATCTTGGTATTAACTGTACTAGTGATGATTTACTTGAACCAGTTCCTCCAATAATTCCAACAGTCATTCCACTAGTTATATGTAAATCAATATTTTCTAAAGCAAACTTTTTAGCTTTTTCTGAATATTTAAAACTAACATTATTAAAATCAATTGATCCATTTTCTACTTCCATTACTGGATTTAAAGGATTTTGTAAATCTGGTAATTCTTTTAACACTTCACAAATACGTTTTGCTGACTCAGCAGACATTGTAAGCATTACATAAATCATCGATAACATCATTAAAGAAATTAATATTTGCATACCATATGTAAGCATTGCTGAAATCTCACCTACATTGATAAGGTTTCCACCTGAAGATATTGATAGTTTTGATCCTACAAATAATACAAACACCATATTAAAGTACAAACAAAATTGCATTAAAGGTGTATTTAATACAACAATTCGTTCAGCTTTAGTAAAGTCTTTTCTAATATTTTCTGATGCTACTCCAAATTTTTCCTTTTCATATTCTTCTCTTGAGAATCCTTTTACAACTCTCATTCCACGAACATTTTCTTCAATTGATTCATTTAAGTTATCATATTTCTTAAATACACTTCTAAATGCCGGCATTGCTTTTTTTGCAATTATTAACAATCCACAAATTAGAATTGGTACAACAATTACAAATGCTGTTGATAACGCTCCACCCATAACATATGCCATAACTATTGAGAAAACAAACATCAGAGGGCTTCTAACAGCTATTCTAATAATCATCATAAATGCCATTTGAACATTGGCAACATCCGTTGTCATTCTTGTAACTAGGGAAGTTGATGAAAATTTATCAATATTAGTAAATGTGAAATCTTGAATTTTTCTAAATACATCATGTCGTAAGTTTTTAGCAAAACCAGCTGATGCTTTAGCACTAGTAAATCCAGCAAGACCTCCACAAGCTAAAGAACAAATTGCCATTACAACAAGTAAAATACCAATTTTACAAATTTCAATTACTAGAGCTCCCGCTTTAATTTGATTTACTAAATTGGCTGTTATAAATGGTATTAAACATTCAATAATAACTTCTAAAATAATAAAGATTAAAGTTAATATTGCTGGTTTTTTATATTCACGAACACTTTTAGCAAGTAATCTTATCATTAAACTCTTCCTTTCTATATTATATATATACTATTTCAACATTTATTTATTATACCATTTTATTCCTAAAAATTCAACTTTTGGAAACTGAAACTTTTGTGAATTTAATTTTAATCAAATTATATATTGTCAAAAGAAAAAGGATGTGATTTCCACATCCTTTAGTTTACTATTCAGAATAGTCCATTGATAACATTCTTCTATAGTTCTTATAACGTTTTTGAGCTTCTTTCTTATTAGTTTCTAATAAGTTAGCAGCTGCTTCTGGGTTGATAGTTTTTAATTGAGCATAACGAGTTTCACTCATTAAGTATTCATCATATGCATCCCAGTTTGGTTCTTTAGAGTCAATTTGAAGTGGGTTTTGTCCAGCTTCTGCTAAGCGTGGATCGTAACGTAATAATGTCCAGTATCCGCATTCAACAGCAAGTTTAGCTTGTTCTTGAGATTTACCCATACCTCTCTTTAACCCGTGGTTAATACATGGAGAGTAAGCGATAACGATAGATGGTCCGTTATAACTTTCAGCTTCTTTCATAGCTTTTAATAATTGAGCTTGGCTAGCACCATGAGAAACATAAGCAACATATACATGTCCATAACTCATAGCGATTGCTGCTAAGTCTTTCTTCTTACCATTTTTACCAGCAGCTGTGAATTTAGCGATTGAAGCTGTTGGAGATGATTTAGAAGATTGACCACCAGTATTAGAGTAAACTTCTGTATCTAATACTAAGATATTAACGTCTTCTTGGTTAGCGATAACATGGTCTAATCCACCATATCCGATATCATATGCCCATCCGTCTCCACCAAGGATCCATTGTGAACGTTTAACTAAATAGTTCTTTAAGCTTAAGATTTTCTTAGCTGTAGGACAATCTTTAGTTTCTAATAATGGTACTAATTCATCACGAACTTCTTTAGTAACTGTTGCATTTTCGCGGTTAGCTAACCATTTTTCGAATAATTCTTTAACTTTTTCATCACAAACACCTTCTTCTAATGCTTGTTCCATGATTGTAGCAACTTGGTCACGTAATGCAGTATCAGCAGTTTTCATACCGAAACCGAATTCAGCGTTATCTTCGAATAAAGAGTTAGCCCAAGCTGGTCCTTTACCTTCAGCGTTAGTAGTGTAAGGAGTTGCTGGATAACTTCCTCCATAGATTGAAGAACATCCAGTAGCATTAGCTACTACCATACGATCACCGAATAATTGAGTGATTAATTTAACATATGGAGTTTCTCCACATCCACCACAAGCACCAGAGAATTCAAATAATGGTTGTGCGAATTGGCTGTTTTTAGCGTTAGAGAATTTATCTACTAAGCTATCTTTATATGTTACTTCATTGAAGAAATAATCTGCTTGAACTTGTTGTCCACCATTTAATGCTTCTTCAATTGGAGTCATAACTAAAGCTTTACCTTTTGGAGCAGGACATTGGTTAACACAAACTTCACATCCAGTACAGTCAAGTGCTGAAATTTGTAAAGAGTATTGTAATCCTTCTAATCCTTTACCAACAGGTTTTAAAGTTTTTGTTCCTTCAGGAGCATTAGCCATTTCAGCTTCAGTTGCTAAGAATGGACGAACTACTGCGTGAGGACATACGAATGCACATTGGTTACATTGGATACAGTTATCTGGATTCCATACAGGAACGAAGTTAGCGATTCCACGTTTTTCATATGCAGTTGAACCACATGGCATAGTTCCATCTTCATAACCAGTGAATGCTGATACAGGAAGTGCATATCCATTAATTGCGTTAACTTCATCAGCGATTGTTTTAACGAAATGAGGACGGCTTTCATCTACTGCTTTTTTAACTACTTCTAAGTTAGCCCATGCAGCATCTACAGCTACTTCAACTAATCCTTCAGCACCTTTATCGATAGCTTGGTAGTTTAATTGAACAACTGCTTCACCTTTTCTTCCATAAGTTTTTGCAGCATATTTTTTCATTAAATCTTGTGCTTTTTCATAAGGCATGATTTGTTCATTTAATTTGAAGAATGCAGATTGTAAAATTGTATTAGTACGGTTACCTAATCCGATTTCTCTTGCTAAGTGAACAGCATCAATGATGTAGAATTTAGCATTCTTTTCAGCTAAAGCTTTTTTGAATGCATTTGGTAAGTGTTCAACGATTTCATCTGCAGTGTGAACAGTATTTAATAAGAATGTTCCACCATCTTTTAAGCAGCTTACCATATCATATTTTTCTACATATGATTCTAAACTACAGCTTACGAAGTCAGCTTTATTAACTAAGTAAGGAGATTTAATTGGTTTAGGTCCAAAACGTAAGTGAGAACGAGTTACCCCACCAGATTTTTTAGAGTCATATGCAAAGTATGCTTGTGCATATAAATCAGTGTTATCACCGATGATTTTGATTGTATTTTTGTTAGCACCTACAGTACCATCACTACCTAATCCGTAGAATACAAGTTCAGATACTGATTCATCCATTCTTACTTCTGGTCCAACAGGGATACTTAAGTTAGTAACATCATCATTGATACCAACTGTGAAGTTAGAATGACCTTCTTTTGCTAAGTGTTCAAATACAGCAATCATTTGAGCAGGAGTAGTATCCTTACTTGATAATCCATAACGTCCACCAATGATTAATGGAGCATTTTCTTTACCATAGAATGCTGCTTTGATATCTAAGTATAAAGGTTCACCTAAAGAACCTGGTTCTTTAGTACGATCTAATACTGCAATTCTCTTAACAGTTGCAGGCATAACTTTCATTAAGTATTCAGGTGCAAATGGACGGTATAAGTGAACAGTTACACAACCAACTTTTGCTCCTTGTTTATTTAAGTGTTCAACTACTTCTTTTAATGTATCAGAAACTGATCCCATTGCTACAACAACGTCAGTTGCATCTTCAGCTCCGAAGTATACGAACGGTGCATAGTTACGTCCAGTAACTTTAGAAATTTCAGCCATGTATTCAGCAACAACTGCTGGAACTTGGTCATAATATTTATTTTGAATTTCGCGTGTTTGGAAATAAACGTCATCATTTTGAGCAGAACCTCTTGTTACAGGTTTTTCGAAAGTTAACGCTCTTTGACGGAATGCTTCAACTGCATCTCTATCTAATAATTTATCAAACACTTCATAATCCATAACTTCTACTTTTTGAATTTCATGAGAAGTTCTGAATCCATCAAAGAAATGTAAGAATGGTACGCTTGTTTTAATAGCTGATAAGTGAGCAACACCAGCTAAGTCCATAACTTCTTGTACACTTGATGTAGCAAGCATAGCAAAACCAGTTTGACGGCAAGCCATAACGTCTTGGTGGTCACCGAAGATTGATAATGCTTGTGCAGCAAGAGAACGAGCAGATACATGAATTACACCTGGTAATAATTCACCAGCAATTTTGTACATGTTAGGAACTTTTAATAATAACCCTTGGCTGGCAGTAAATGTAGTTGTTAATGCACCAGCTTGTAATGATCCATGTACAGATCCGGCAGCACCAGCTTCAGATTGCATTTCAACAATTTTAACTGGCATTCCAAATAAGTTCTTTTTACCTTGAGATGCCCATAATTCTGCATACTCAGCCATTGGAGATGACGGAGTAATAGGGTAAATACCAGCAACTTCAGTAAAAGCATACGCAGCATGAGCGGCTGCTTGGTTTCCATCCATAGATTGGAAAACTTTTTGTGACATAGTATAATTCCTCCTTGTTAATACTTCTTGCTTATTTTACCATATTTTCGTTTTTTTTTCCATACATATATCTTATTTTTTTTATTTTGTGTTTATTTTGTATTATACATCTTCGATTTCTTCCTACAATATATTCTTTTTCTTGCAAATTCTTTCTTCTTTAATTATAATATATATGTTATTTTTCGAGGTGTATTATGAAAACAATATTAATTGGTATCAATTCTAAATTTATTCATCCGGCTGTTGCTATATATCAACTAGCCATTAATACTACATACGATGTTACTACTAAAGAATTTACAATTAAAGATTCGGTAGATAATATTTTTAAATATATTAAAGAAGAATCTCCTGATTTAATTGGATTTAGTATATATATTTGGAACGTAGATATGGTTAAAGAGTTATCAATTTTAATTAAAAAACATTTGCCTAAAACTTTAATATTATATGGCGGTCCAGAAGTATCATATGATCCAGAAACTTATCTACTTAACAATTATGCCGATTTTGTTATCAACAATGAAGCAGAAGAAAGTTTTCATTTATTACTTGATGCTTTACATAATAATAATAGTTTTACTAATGTTCCTAATTTAGTTTATTTATTAAATAATAATATTGTAACTAATCCTACATCATTACCTGATTTAAATAAAATTAAACTTGCTACCCTTAATATAAAAGACTTTGAAAAACGAATTGTTTATTTAGAATCAAGTAGAGGTTGTCCTTTTAGATGTAGTTATTGTGTCGCTTCAACTTCAAATACTTTAAGAATGTTCCCTCTTGATTATGTTTTATCTATCCTTAAAACTTTAATGGAAAAACAAGTTAAAACGGTTAAATTTTTAGATAGAACATTTAATGCGGATATTAATTATTTAATTACTATTTTAGATTTCATTGAAGAAAATAATATTTCTACTACTTTCCAATTCGAAATAGTAGTTGATCGCTTATCAAAAGAATTAATTAAGAAAATAGGAAGTTACCAAAAAAGTAATCTCCGCTTTGAAGTAGGAATACAATCAACTAATCCTATTGTTAATAAGAGTATTAGAAGAACTCAAAATATGGATCTATTAAAAGAAAATGTTCTTCTTTTAAATGCTTATCCTAATATTACTTTACATGTAGATTTAATTGCTGGACTTCCATATGAAGATTTAACTTCATTTAAAAATTCCTTTAATGAAACTTTTTCTTTATTTGCTGGAGAATTACAACTAGGGTTTTTAAAGTTTTTAAAAGGTACTCACCTTATGACTTTAATTGATGAACATAAATATACTTATGATCCCAAAACTCCCTATGAGATAATCGACAATAAATATATATCTAAAGATGAATTAAAAGAAATTCATAAGGTCGAAGCTACACTAGAAAAGTTTTATAATAGTGGTAGATTTCATAATTTCTGGTTATATGTTAAAAATAATAATTTTATTAATGATTATTATAATTTCTTCTTAGATTTATATAACTATTTAGAAAGAGTAAACTTTTCATATTTTGATTATCAAATAATTGACTTATTTAATCATTTTGATGATTTTTTAAAAATCAATTATAGTAATATATATTCAGATATCCATAACAATCTAGTTATTGACTATTACTCATTCTTTAAAGTAAAACCTAAAGCTTGGCGTAGCACTTCATTATCTAAAGAAGAAAAACTTATTTTATATCCTATGTTTGTGGAAAAGTTAAATGGTTATACTGTAGAAGATCTATATCGATATGCTAATGTTTTAAAACTTAATAAAGTATTTTTTATCATATTCTATAAAGAACATAATAATAAATCTTATTTTATTACTTTATAGAAACAAAACTTATTTTTGTATTTAAATAACTTTATAATTTCATACCCCCTTCTGGATATGTTCATTATACGTTATTTTTAAATAAAAATCAATAGTTTTTTAGTCTAAAACCTTGGGAAATAATGGGTATATAAAGTAAGTAATAAAAAAGAAAAATGCAGAATTTTCTGCATTTTTTCTATTTACTATTTAAATATTCTTCCCATTTAGCATCACTATAATTATAAGTTATATATCTTATTCCACCAAATTCTAGGAATGTATGGTATTCAGAAACTGATAAATTAATTTGTTTAGAATTATATATTTTTGATCCACCACTATATAATGGAATAGTATAATATAATTTTAAAACTTCTTCCTCCAGTTTCGCCATTAATTCTAATCTTTGACTATTACTTACCATTCCTTTGCTAAAATCATATTTTGCATTTTCCAATCCGCATAAACAATCATACCATTCTAAAATAGATAGTGTTGCTGTTATATCTTTACCATTTGTTCCAACATTTTTCATTGTAAATTTAAAATCAACTTTAGATGCATCCCAATTTGCTATGTCAGTATATGCTTGTGAAATATATGGCATTAATACTAGTTCTGCATCATAATTTGAAGCACTCCAACTTGATAAAAACATATCGTATTTTCCATCTCTAAAATCCTTCTGCCAACTATCTGTATATGATGTGAATTTTAACTCAAATCTATCTTCTAATGGTGTACCTATAAATAATTCTATTAATGCCTCATTAATATATTTAGCTACTTTTTCTTGTGATGCATCTTTTTTTGAGGCGCACATTTTTAAAACAAGTTTATCTGTCTCTTTTATATCTCCAGCTTTTAAAGCCGCATTATATGCATTAATTACTAATTTTCTAGCTTCATCAAGATCATTTTTCTTAATAGACTCTACAGCTTCATCAAGGGTACTGAATTTAGTTAAATCTATATTATATATATCACACAATACTTTTTTAGCAAGTATTGATGAACGATACGATTTGCCTTCATCAAAATCATAGTAATAACTTGAATTAATTAATCCGTATTCAGCAACATTTGATAATAAGATTGCATCAACTAATTTTTCTCTATCAATAGCTAAAGAGATTGCATTTCTGAAATCAGTATATGTTAAAATTAATTTACCATTTCCTGTTTCATTGTATTTGTTAATTATTTGTCTACTTGTTTGTAATTGTAAATGATACATTACCCCAGATATTGTATTTTGAACGCCACCAGTAACGAAATTGTCCACATTTATTGAAGAAAAATTAGCACTGTCTATTTGACCTGCGGAATATTTTTGTTTAATTTCTTTTTCATCAGCAACCTTATCACATACAATTTTAGTAGTTTGGTATTGTCCTGCGTATTCTTCCATATTATATCCATACCAGTTCTCATTTCTAACCATTACATATTGTTTCCCATAGTAATAGTTTTCTAACTTGTATGGACCCCAACTCATTGTGTTCCCTTTTCCAGTACAATATGTATATGAACCAGTTGACTCAAAAGTTTCTTTATGAATTAATGGTAAATAAGATATATATTGCATTACTTGTGGAGTAAGTTCTCCTTTATCACTCATCAATCTCAAATTATCTTCTAAAATAATTATTAATTCATTTTCTTTTTCACCAACAAAATATCCAACTTCATCAAATGTTATTTCAGGATAATCAAAATTAACAACAAAAAAATCTAAAATATCTTCTTCTCCCCAGAAATTTAATAAAATATTAAAGGCTTTTTTTAATGCGGAATCTTTCTTTATTTGAGCTAGAGTTTTCCCTTCTAACAATGTAGCATCTACAACATTAAATTCTTTATTTGATATATATGTTCCTGCTAGATATTTCATTATATCATTAGTTGTATAAGCGCTTGGGAATCCCATATACTCCCTAAAATTACTTGTTATAGGAACTTTTGCATCATTTGCTGATGCTTTAAATATTAATGTATAATCAACTTTATTATCATAAACATTATATACATCTTCTGCTTTAAACCAACTAGATGTTCCTTTGTTATAGTATTTTTTAGCGTTCGCAATAGCAAATTCACCTTCATAATATGTTTTAGCATTTTTATTGTTTAATTTAATATTAAGCATTTCCTGCATTGTATAAACAAAATCTTTGGCAGATATCGGATCTCCATTTTCCCATTTCAAATCATCTCTTAAAGTAATTTTAAAGGCTCTATCTTTTTCACCTTCCATAATTTGCCATTTTTCTCCAACATATTCTTTGGTTACATCTATTAGAGAAGTTGCTGCAGAATAGACAATATCATACTCTCCACTAATTATATTTCCTTTATTATCATAGACATATTCATACTCAAATAATGAACCATTTAAATATCTATATATATCTTTAATATTAGTATCATCATAATTTAACGGACTCCAGTTTTTAGGAAAACTATATGTATATGTATTATAAGTATATGTATCTTTAATTTCTTCAATATCCTTACAATCTTCATGTTCTGGATTTTTTTCACAATCTACTGGTTTTTCAATACAACTTTCATGTTCTGGATTTTTTTCACAATCTATTTCTCCAGTATCATTATCACATGAAGTAAAAGTGAATATACCTATTACTATCATCACTAATAACCAAAATCTTTTTTTCATACATTACCTCTCTTTATTTTTATCTTATTATATCACATAATAGAGTTCAAGAGTTAAAAAAAGAGAAGGAAAAACCTTCTCTTAAATTACATTATTTTTCTTTTCTCTTTAATAATACTCCTACCATTGATAAAGAGATTACTCCAACAACAAGCACTGCTAAATCTTTCTTACATCCTTTTTTAGATGCTTCAAGTTTTGGAATTAATTCTAATTTTTCATATCCACATTCACATGTATATTTCATAACGCCTTCAACAGTAGTTGTTGCTTCTTCTACCACAACACCACCATCAAATTTATGAGCTGCTAAACCATTCTTTTCGCCACAGCTACATTCATGCCAGTGATTTTCTGAATCAGATTTGTATTCATTACCATAGTTATGAGTATGTCCTACTGCTTCTTTTAACACATGGTTACATACTGTACATTTTTGTGGTGTTGTTTCTGTTGCTGCTGCACCTGGTACGTGTGCTGCTAATTCTGCTTTTTCTCCACATGAACATTCTTTCCAGTGGTTAGCGTCATCACTTACCCAACTACCAAATGTATGTGTTACTGTTCTTGTATATCCACATCCATTACAAGCTGCATCACAATCTGAATCATATGTATGTGCTTTTACTTCAGCTTTTTCTCCACATGAACATTCATACCAGTGATGAGTTTCATTAGTTTTATATTCAGTTACATCATAGTTATGTTCATGACCTAAAGCTTGTTTAATTACATATCCACATGTTGTACATGTTTGAGGTGTTGTTTCAGTTG
>JAEIGA010017705.1_pt1 | contig 10853 bp, 9 predicted proteins | sample 9270691 | NCBI WGS metagenome assembly JAEIGA01 (sample SAMN17057246, study PRJNA624740) | gut metagenome | biome: biome; isolation source: fecal sample | host: Bos grunniens | place: China: Xizang | collected 2019 | reverse complement strand
GACTCTTTCATGAATGACAGTCCAAGGAAAAGAAGGCAGAATCCTACTATAAGTTCACCGATATTCTGACGCTGATTCTTCTTCGAATTTGAAAATATAAATCCAAAAAGCATCAGAGGCACGGCGAGAATCGAAATATCCGCCTTGAATCCGAGCCACGAAACAAGCCATGCAGTCACCGTTGTACCGATATTTGCACCCATGATGACTCCGATTGCCTGAGCCAATGTCAAAAGTCCTGCGTTTACAAAGCTGACGACCATTACCGTCGTAGCTGAAGATGACTGAATGACGGTTGTAATACCAAGTCCCGTCAATACGCCTTTGAAAGGACTTGATGTCATCACCGAAAGCAGGCCGCGAAGTCTGTCACCAGCTGCTTTCTGAAGTCCTGAGCTCATAAGGTTCATTCCATAAAGGAACATACCTAATGCGCCGAGAAGTGTGAAAATTTGAAGTATTCCCATATTTATGCGATTTGATTAGTTATCAGATACCAGGTATAGGCAACGAATAATACTACCATCAAGAGACCACCGGCTCTGCCTATACGGCCCTTGATGCCAAAGAGCATCGGAAGAATGGCCGCGCATATCATTACGATGTAATCGACAAGAGTTATTCCTGCTGATGTAAGTGGCATAACTTGTGAACTGACTCCAAGAATGAGGCTGATATTGAAGATGTTGGAGCCCACAATGTTTCCGAGTGCCATTTGAGTGTTCTTCTTGAAGGCAGCGGCAACTGATGCTGCTAATTCCGGCAGAGATGTACCGCAGGCAATAAGTGTAAGAGATATGAAAGCATCATTTACTCCGAATGATTTAGCTATCGTTACAGCATTGTCTACGAAGATATCGCAACTGGTAATCAGAAGTGCAAGTCCTCCTGCTACCTTCACGACAGCTAACCATAGAGGGATTATATCTTCTGATGCAGATTTATCGCTTGGAGCAGCGTCTTTACGGTCACGATAGAATGAGTACCATAAAAATCCGGCAAATACTGCCAAAAGCAGAAGTCCGTCAGGTCTGCTGATGACGGCAGGGGATCCGTTAAAGAAATTGAATACAAGTATAGTCAACAGGATGGACACTCCAATACAAAGAGGTATCTCGAACTTCATGTTCTTCCTGTCAATCGCAACCGGGAAGAATACTGCCGTCAGTCCGAGAATGCCCAGAACATTGAATATATTCGATCCGACTACATTTCCGATCGCTACATCAGCATTGCCGTTCAAAGCACCGATGAAGCTTACTACGAGTTCTGGCATTGAAGTGCCGACTCCCACAATAGCCGCTCCTATGACGAAGTCGGAGACCTTATATCTCCTGGCAAGCGACACAGCTCCGGCGACAAGGAAATCTGCACCGAAGACAATGCCAGCCAATGATGCTATTAGAATGATATACTCCATCGCTATCTTATCAGTTTCTCTACTTTATTTATCTCATATTCAAACATCCTTGAGCAAGGCTCATATCTATAAGGGATATATTCAAATAGCTGAATATATGCTTTTGAGGACTGCCTGCTATAATAGATATCCAGTTTAATGGCATTACCTTTATTAGCTTCATTAAGATCAATGGTTTCTGGCCTGGATTCTAGTGCATTTGAGATCACCGCGTTCATTGACTGCTGGAAGTAATATTCCTTGAACAGGAATTTTTCCCCGGTCTCTGTGTCTTTATATCCTGTTCTAAGAACAAGAGCAAGAATTATTCCTGCAAAAATCATGAAGAAACCTGCAATGTTGATTCCAGTACCGGTCGGCAGCGCAACCAACACCGAGCCAATGATGATGAGAGTTAAGAATATTGTAATGTCCTTGACAGAGCGTACTCTGATGAATGTCTTTTCCATATTATATCATTTAGAATTATTTGATTATTAAATTGAAATCATGCCGGTTATACAGCAAGAAAAGAGGCTATGCACACGAGACGGCATAACATCAATACGGCATCTTCCATTATAAGGAAAATGTCGTAATATATGTCGTGTGCTGATTTCTAAATGATAAGTATTCCCAGATAGAGCAACTTGTGAGAAGGCTCCATTAGTGATGAGTGTAAGACTATTGATTTTTTCTGAATAAAATATCTTAGTCCGGCATTGATTAACTTGCCGGATTTGGTAAACTCCACACCGGTTTTGCTGTAGGTATTGACCCTTCTTGCGTTCTGCTGTACCCGAAATTGACTGGCATATGAAATCTGACGGGGAAGACACAGTTCAGATTCAGACGATGAAATAATGTTATCACGTACTGATTCGCATAACGATTGGGTTGCGGAGTCTTCTTCTGAAACAGCAGATAAAAGATTATCATTGCAATTCCAGAAAGCAAACGCAACCATTATCAGGAGCAGATATTTCAGCCGTTTTCTCATTTCTGAGAACAAATATAGATAAACTTCAATAAAACACAAATCCTCATTGAGGAATAGGCAAAAACATTGCCGGTCATATAAAGTAAAAACTAATTCACCCTAGCTGTTACATCCTTGCGGAATATCTCTAAGTATAAAATAGTTTGCCTTTCTTGCAGCCATTGGCAGTGTCACCATAATCATTAGCAGGGCTGCTAAAAGTGTCTTGATTGTTCTCATATCATTAAAGTTTTTACAAATATAGCAGGTGTGGATAAAAATACAATCAACATCATTTTATTATTCCTTATTTTTCCTGTGTAATTTTCATGCTGTCCTGATAGTTCTTGTCCATTCCTCCCACATAGAGAGTCCTCCTGTAAACTTCCCCTTTTTTAAGATTTAGTTAATTAGGATTCATTTACTGTTGATAAGACCGATTTGCAAATTATCGGTACAGGTATTGAATGGTTTCATTCTGAATAAAATTGCAATAAAGACTCAAGACTATGCCATTACTTACATCTGATGAACTGGAAAAGGCAACGCCTTTGTTTCGCGGAAAGTGTGGAAACGCTTTGTGCAGGAGGCTTATGCATATGCTGTCTATTGATAAGGTTAACGATCTGTATGATCGTAATTCAATTCTCAAGGGCCCGGACTTTGCCCGAGCTGTTCTGAAAGATATCGGAGTCGAATATGAAGTCCGGAATGGGGATATCCTTAAAAATTTACCTGATGGACCTTTCATCACTATCAGCAACCATCCGTACGGACATATTGACGGAGTGATGCTGGTGGATCTATTCGGTCACATAAGACCTGACTACAAAGTTATGGTCAACAAGTTCCTCGGAAGGATAGATACATTAAGGGGTAATTTCATATGCGTCACTCCAACTGGGGAGGAGCGTAAGGCTCCAACGAGAGACAGTATCCAGGGCATAAAGGAAGCAGTCGCACACATCCGCTCAGGAGGGGTGCTGGGACTATTTCCGTCCGGTGCAGTATCAGACCTGAGTCTGAAGGACGGCTGCATACGGGACAGGGAATGGCAGGAGCCGGTAATAAAGCTGATAAAGAAACTTAATGTCCCCATTGTTCCCGTGCATTTCCTTGACAGAAATTCAAACTTCTACTACTCGCTCGGACTTATAGATTGGAAGGTGAGAATACTGCGTCTGGTAGCGGAAGTCTTCAACAAGAGAGGGAAGCGCACAAGAATTGCAATTGGTGAAATAATAACTCCTGAGCAGCAGGATAATTTCTCTGACATCCGACAGTTTGAAGATTTTTTGAGGAATAAGGTCTATAATCAATATTGAGATTGAAAATGAAAATGAAAAAATCTTATCCAGGATTGTAATGGCTGTAGCAGAACTTACCAAGAAAGCTAACCTCACATGTTCACAGCCATTGGTGAATGTTACAGTAAAAAACTCAGCTAAGCTTTTTCTTGTCTAAGGTAACTTATATTGCTGAGGGTACTGTCATTGAATTTGAGGAGTAATCCCCTCCACATAACTATATACGAGAAGAGGTCGACTAAGTCGGCCTCTTCATTTTACATCCCTGTACTTCTTTTTAGCTGCAAACCTAGTCACGGGATAGGTGTTTATTTCCCATCAAAGATGCAATTCAGAACATATGCAAGACGGTACCCTCCATGCAGAAGTTGTTCTTCAAGGACTGGGAAGAAATCATAAACGAACTGATATGAGAGGTTCGGTGTGCTTTGACCGAGATTCTCTACATAAGTATATATGGCGTCCGCATGCTTCACTGTTTCGGCAAACCAATCTTCTACCGTACCGCTCATAATTTCCTTCTTATAACTCCTGCTGGTCCTGTCGATCTGCTCCACCCATTCAGAGTAACTCCATCTACGGCTGGATTCAACTATTTTGCTGTCCCATACAGAATGGATATTGGTGTTCTGTCCGAACCACTTCACCTTCGTCCCGTTACCTCCACGATCCGAAAGCCTTCCGGCATGCATTGGACAATGAAGGTCGCCGACCATATGCACGATCATTTTTAGATAATCCACCTTCATGCTGTCCGTAAGTTCCGAATAGTGGTTCTCCATGGCGTCTGTAAGCATCTGCAAAGATGCCACGACATCGCCGTTTTCATTTTTAGGCATTGTCTGATAAGTCTTGCCTTTATCTACATTGGCATAGTGCCATGTCTTGGTGATTTTGTATGACTCGTCCCAATAAGGCGAATTCTGAATGTTATCCATCCATGAAGAATAGTACACAATTGATTTTCCGTCAAGAAGCTTCTTGATCTCCTTCCTGGCCTTCTTGGTAAGATGTTTCTCTGCTATTGCAGCCACAACGTCGTGACCTGTAGGGCCCCATGCATAGGATGAAATGTTTCCAAGCATAAGGTATGCGGTCATGAATAAAATAATAATTCGTTTCATATCTGTTAAATTTCAGATGATTTATGGAAGTCGATACCTGTAGGATTCTGGAATGCCCTAAGATTAAATACCGGAAGCATTGCAAGAACATGTTCGAAGACTTCAGCCTGGATCTGCTCATAATACGTCCATTCAGTATTAGCTGAGAAGAAATATAATTCTACAGGCATACCCTGGGCTGTGGGCTGAAGTTGACGTACGAGCAGCGTCATATCGGAATTCACCTTAGGGTGATGACGAAGGTAGTATTCAATATAATGACGGAAAATATATAAATTAACTTCTTCTTTTCCAGTAGCTTCAAAGCCTTCCATCCAAGGTTGCTTCCTGAATTCCGCCATCTCCTCATCAGAGCAGAATCGTACAGTGTTCATGTCAATGTTGATGGATCTCTTTATACGACGTCCACCAGTGTCGAACATACCTCGCCAGTTCTGGAATGAGTCATTCACAAGAGCGTAAGGAGGAATAGTAGTTATAGTCTTGTCCCAGTTCTGTACTTTTACGGTCGTCAGAGTAACCTCCAGGACATCACCGTCCGCACCATATTTAGGCATTGTAATCCAATCACCCGGACGAAGCATATCGTTGGCAATCAGCTGGACACCTGCCACAAACCCCTTGATGGTATCCTGAAAAACGAGCATCAATATTGCTGTTCCAGCACCCAGACCGGTCAGGATAGCAATAGGGTTTTTGTCAATCAGAGTGCTTACAATTATTATGGAACCGATGCATATTACAGCCAGTTTCAACATCTGGTAGAATCCTTTCAGTGCATGATTCTTCAGCTTGTCATCTTCGCTGGACATCGTATATAATGAAGTTATGACAGAATATGCCAGCTTCATAATCACAATCACGATATATGCCCAGCACAATCTCATAATCACATCCAGAAAGGCATCCTGGGGCAGTATAAGCGGCAATAGGGCATATATTATAATAGGTGATACCAGGCTGGATAAGTCTTTCAGTACCTGGTCGTTGAAGATGTAGTCATCCCACTTGAAATCAGTCTTTGCAGTAATTCTCTTAATCAGAGGTAAAACTGTTATTTTGCACAATTTATCAATTGCAAATGTCAGGGCAAGCATTATGATGATGACTCCTATGCGTAGCATCAGTACAGATGTACCTTCAGAGAGCCCCAGTTCCATCATCCAGAACAATATTTTACCGGTAATTCCTTCCATAATAAATTATTCTTCGGTTAATAGTTCAAAATTAAGGATTCCATATGAGAATACCTATATTTAGTAAAAAACTTCAGTCCTTTATTCATTAAGATTTCACAAATTTGCAAAATACTGATTATATTTACAAGTTATATAAAATTGACATAAACAACACTAATAATTATATGAATAGAACAGCCATTATCATCGCCTGTCTTTTGATGACAGCATGCGCATCACAAACAACCACATATGTGGACAGGATGCAACACGACCCTAATTTCACCAATACAGAGACAATCCTTCATGTGTGGAGCTGGAATTTTCCGACAATTGCAGAAAACATGAAACAGATTGCTGATGCAGGTTTCACCATGATTCAGACATCACCTGTGAATGCTTGCTTCAGCCCTGAAGGCGGCAACATAAAGATTCTCGACGAGAAGGAAGGCAACTGGTACCATTACTACCAGCCTACTGACTGGACTATCGGAAACAATATCCTCGGAACCGAGGATGAAATGAAGGCAATGCTTGATTCTGCCAAGAAATATGACATTCGCGTACTCGTAGATGTTCTTCCTAATCATACAGCATTCAATATCGACCTTGTGACAGATGAATTCTACAAAGCTGTCGGTGGACGTGACAAGATGTTCCATTCAAAAGGACTTGAGGGCATTCAGGACTATAACGACCGCACACAGTGCACCCATCAGGGCGTAGGCGGTCTTCCTGACGTAAATACCGAAAACCCGCTCTTCCAGAAATACTATATGGAGTTTGTGAACAAACTGATCAGTATGGGTGTCCGCGGCTTCCGTTATGACACAGCCAAACATATCGGTGTACACTCGGATCCCCTTGATACGGAGGCTGGTGTTACGGAGAACGACTTCTGGGACGTAGCCACCGGTCGCAAGGAAGTGTTGGGAGTATCTCTCTGCATTCCATACGACAGCCTTTTCGTATATGGTGAGGTTCTTCAGGACAGAAATGTTCCTGAGGAAGAATATGCAGGTTATTTCGGACAGACTGCTTCCACATACGGACATGTTCTGCGCGAAGCCCTTTGGAAAAGGAATGCTAAAGCCGTGAACCTACTCGATTGGTATCACCGGGCAGCTCCGGAGCATCTTACCACTTGGGTGGAAAGTCACGATACATATTGCAACGCAAATGAAAGCGCCGGACTGACTGATGCACAGATACGCACCGGTTGGGTATTCCTTACTGCACGTCAGAACGGCACACCTCTTTTCTATAGCCGTCCTATGAACTCTACACGCGAAAATTATTTCGGAGACAACCTGCTCGGAGCACGTGGTAACGATGAATTCTTCCATCCTGAGGTAGTGGCTGTAAACAAGTTCCGTCAGTGCATGAACGGTCAGACTGAGGACGTAAAAATTGCTGAAGACGGAAAGACTGTTGTGGTAAACCGTGGTGATAAAGGTGCTGCAGTGGTCAATTTCTCGATGGAAGAGGTGCCTGTAGAGCTTGAAACCTCACTTCCTGATGGAGAATATCAAGACATTGTATACGGCAAGACATTCAATGTGGTGAACGGCGTCCTTACAGGCACTACCGCCCCTGAAACTACATATATAATCAGCAGATAATGAAAAGAAACGCATTAGGCTTGCTCCCGGCTCTTGCACTCGCAACGGTATCCTGCTCTGAAAAGCAGCAGTGCCCTAATATCCTTATGATTGTGGCCGATGATCTCGGACTTGGAGATGTAAGCGCGTACGGAAGCCGGAGCATCTGCACTCCGAATATCGACAGGCTCGCTGATAACGGTATCCGTTTTACCAACGGCTACGCGACATCAGCTACATCCACTCCAAGCAGATATGCCCTTTTTACTGGTATGTATCCATGGAGAAACGCTGAGGCCAAGATCCTTCCAGGAGACGCACCGCTGCTGATTGACACTGAAATGCCTACAATGCCAAAAATGTTTCAGGCAGAAGGATATCAGACTGCAGCTATAGGAAAATGGCATCTTGGAATGGGAGACGGCCACACTGATTGGAACAAACCTATCACCCCAAGTGTAAATACTGTCGGATTTGACTATACATGTCTCATAGCCGCTACCAATGACAGAGTGCCTACAGTATATGTGGAGAACGGCCTTGTGGAAGGACTCGAAGCGGAAGATCCTATCTATGTCAGCTATAAGCAGAATTTCGAAGGTGAGCCTACAGCACTGACACATCCCGAGATGATGAAGATGAAATGGTATGATGGACACTTCAATTCTATCGTGAACGGGATCCCGCGCATCGGATTCATGAAGGGTGGACAGAAGGCCCGCTGGGTTGATGAAGATATGGCTGACTATTTCCTCGGCAAAGTGAAGAAATATCTGGACAACCGTGACAAGGACAGGCCTTTTTTCCTTTATTATGGACTCCATCAGCCACATGTGCCACGAGCACCACATCAGAGGTTCGTGGGCAGTACCGACATGGGCCCACGCGGAGATGCTGTGGTGGAAGCTGACTGGTGTGTAGGGGAGATAATCTCATATCTTGAAAATAACGGTCTCGCAGAAAACACACTTGTGATCTTCACCAGCGACAACGGTCCTGTCGTAAACGACGGTTATTGCGACGATTCAGAGGAGAGACTTGGCAGCCACGATCCTCGCAACGGCACCCGAGGTGGAAAATACAGCTTGTTTGACGGCGGAACGCATATCCCGCTGATTCTTTATTGGAAAGGTCATTTAACTCCTATGTCATCAAGCGCATTGCTCTCACAACACGACTTATTCGCAAGTCTCGGAGCCCTTGTCGGAGCAGAGGTGCCTGCCGGTCTTGACAGCCAGAACCATCTTGATGCCTTTCTCGGACAGACACTGCAGGGAAGGGAAGACCTGATTCATGAAGCTGAGGGAAGACTTTCGTACAGAAGAGGAAAATACTCACTTCTTCCGCCATACACCGGACAGATACGCAACAAGACTCTGAACGAGCTCGGCAATCTCGGTGAATGGGGATTGTTCGACCTTGAAGCAGATTTCGGAGAAAAACACAACATCGCAGCAGATAATCCTGAGCTTCTGGAAGAAATGAAAAGTAATTTTTCTTACATTTGCGGACTTGATTTTTAGAAACAATTTATAATACATAAACTCATCATGACACTTATCGAAAGCATTATCGCACGCGCGAAATCAAACAAACAGCGCATCGTGCTCCCAGAGTCGCTCGAGGAGCGCACTCTCACAGCTGCAGACCAGGCTCTTGCAGACGAGATCGCTGACATTATCCTTATCGGAAATCCTGACGAAATTTTTGCACTGGCAGACAAGCTCGGTCTAAAGAATATCGGCAAGGCCACTATTATCGATCCTGCCACAAGCGAGAAGACAGCAGAATATGCAAATCTTCTTTATGAACTCCGCAAGAACAAGGGCATGACTCCGGAAAAGGCTGCACAGCAGGTTCTTGACCCTCTTTATTTCGGCTGTCTCATAATCAAGAGCGGCGATGCTGACGGCCAGATCAGCGGTGCTCTTTCGACAACTGGAGAGACTCTGCGTCCGGCACTTCAGATCATCAAATGCGCTCCTGGCATAACCTGCGTCAGCGGTGCAATGCTCATGATTACCCAGACTCCTCAGTATGGTGAGAATGGAGTGCTCGTTGTGGGTGACGTTGCTGTTACTCCTATGCCAGATGCTTCACAGCTTGCTCAGATCGCAGTCTGCACAGCTCAGACAGCGAAGAGTGTTGCCGGTTTCGCTGATCCTAAGGTAGCGATGCTTTCTTTCTCTACTATGGGCTCTGCAAAGCACGAGGTAGTTGACAAGGTGATCGAGGCTACAAAGCTCGCACGTGAACTTGATCCAGCTCTTAAGGTTGAAGGAGAGCTTCAGGCAGATGCTGCACTTGTGGCTTCAGTAGGCCAGAAAAAAGCTCCAGGTTCCGAGATTGCCGGTCATGCGAACGTTCTCGTATTCCCATGCCTTGAGGTAGGAAATATTGCCTACAAGCTGGTGCAGAGACTCGGTGGTGCTGATGCTATTGGTCCTATCCTTCAGGGTATCGCCCGTCCGGTAAATGACCTCAGCCGCGGCTGCTCCGTAGATGATATCTACAAGATGGTAGCAATCACAGCCTGCCAGGCAATGGATGCAAAATAAGCCCAGACGTGCTTCTGCGCGCTTGTTAAAAACTATGTTGATAAAAAGGCTATGTCCTCAGGGCGTGGCCTTTTTTTATTGTCTACCTTAGCATTCCTTATCGAAAAAACTAAACACATATATGAGCAGCGCAGAAATAACCATCGTCAAAAGAGACGGAAAACGCAAGACCTTCTCCGTGGAGAAAATCAAGAATGCCGTACGCAAGGCCTTCCTTTCGGTAGGCGCATTCGCAACTGAGGAAGACCTCGTGAATATCCTTTCGCATGTACGCATAACCGAGGGCATGAGCGTGGAGGAGATTCAGAATCAGGTGGAAGTCGGACTTATGGCTGAACAGTATTTCGCTGTAGCAAAGTCTTTCATGCTATATCGTCAGAGGCATAGCGAGGACCGTGAGGTGCGTGACCACCTTGATTTCCTCATCCAATACTGTCAGGCTGAAAATGCAGCAACAGGCAGCAAATACGATGCGAATGCCAATATCGAGAAGAAGAACCTGGCTACTCTTATCGGAGAACTTCCTAAGAAGAACTTTATCCGTCTTAACCGCAGAATCCTTACTGACAGAATGAAGAAGATGTATGGTAAGGAATTGTCGGATAAATATATACGTCTGCTCAAAAATCATCATATCTATAAGAATGACGAAACTTCCCTGGCAAATTACTGCGCCAGCATCACCATGTATCCATGGCTGCTGGAAG
>JAEIGA010017704.1_pt1 | contig 10853 bp, 3 predicted proteins | sample 9270691 | NCBI WGS metagenome assembly JAEIGA01 (sample SAMN17057246, study PRJNA624740) | gut metagenome | biome: biome; isolation source: fecal sample | host: Bos grunniens | place: China: Xizang | collected 2019 | reverse complement strand
TGTTTCCCAAATATATACATAGGACTCCGAATCTGCAACGGGCTTCATATCTCTAATATCCGCCAATTTTTCCATACGGTTTTCAATCGTATACGTAACTGTACTTTCCGCTCCATTGACAACAATCGTCGCACTATATTCTATCGCAGTATAAACCGCCGTAATCGTCGCGTCTGCAGATGTTAAATCCGCAACCGCCTTATCCCATGCCGCCGTGTAACCTGCTTTTTCAGGAACAGCGGGGAATACCACGGTGTCCTTCGTTTCAACCGTAAAGGTGATTGCTTCTACGTTTTCCACGTTCGCAAACGTTACCGTATACGTAATTGCCGTATAAACAGCCGTAACCGTCGCATCCGCAAGCGTTAAATCCACAACCGCCTTATCCCATGCCGCCGTATATCCTGCTTTTTCAGGGACTGCGGGGAATTCCACAGAATCCTTAGTTTCTACCGTAAATGTAATTGCCTCTACCCCTTCTACATTTGCAAACGTAACCGTATAGGTAACCGCTGTATAAACCGCCGTAACCGTCATATCCGCAAGCGTCAAATCCGCAACGGTTTTATCCCATTCGCCCGTATATCCTGTTTTTTCAGGGACTATGGGGAATTCCACGGAATCCTTAGTTTCTACCGTAAATGTAATTGCCTCTACCCCTTCTACATTTGCAAACGTAACCGTATAGGTGATAAGTCCTTGCACTTCAATATAAGTTACATTCTCCAAAGGAAGCTCTTGGGGTAAATTCTGCCAACAATTGCCATATCCATTATTAGAATCAGGCAATTTCGCTTTAATCTCATCGAGTTTTTCCGCGCGATTTTCAATAGTAAATACTATTTCTTCATTGGCTTTGCCTTCTTCAAGATAATCCAACGTAGCCGTATATTCAATTGGTTTAACACTTGCTACAAACGTAACCGTTTCTTCTCCTAACGTATACGTTGCCCCTGCATCATAAGTATTTTCACCAAGCTTCCAACCAACAAATTCATAACCTGTGGGAATTTGTGCAAGATCCGCCTGTGCCAAAGTAATTTCACCAGGTCTATAGGAATTTGTATATACAGTATTTGTACCGTCACTGTAATTTACGACCGTTTTTCCTTTTACAACCACGGTTTTTACAACACTATCTGCCTCATTTCCAGCACCGTCTTTCGCGGTATAAGTAAAGATATACGTTCCTGCGGTCACAGCAATAGAGCTGTCTATTACTTCTACTGCGTTTCCGTCTTTAGTAACAGAAACGCTTGCCGTAATATTTTCGTTGGAATTATCCGTCACGGTTGCGTTATTTACAACAATACTATCGCCGTCATAATAGGACTGCGTATAATCCTCAACGCTAATCACAGGCTTTTGAACGTCCGAAAAGACTGCATTACATACAACCTCTGCGCCATCACCTTTTACTGTATAAACCGAACCTGCTTCGTAGGTCTTTCCGTTGATATTCCAACCGGTAAACTCATAACCTGCAGGTATTGTTCCCAAGTCATCAGCGGTAGGCGTATATAACGTTATATTTTCCCATCTTTCACAAGAAACTTCTTTCGCTTTTTGCCCTGCCACATTGTAGTTTACTGGTGTTTTTTCCACTACGTCAAATGCATAGTAACGAGCAAAGTCACCCGACGAAAGCGAAGTAGGATAATACCCCAAGAAGCTACCTTCCAGCATTACGTTGTACGTACCCGTTTCAGTCAGTGTAATTTCGTTGCTCTGCAGTTGCGTAAGTACGTTACGCCAAGTACAATTGCTATTATTCCCTGCCTCAACGTCAACTTTGTTTGCAAACCATCCGCTTAAAGCCAACGAAGCGCTTGCATTTTGTGCATTTCTAAACGTGTAGCCCCCACCGTATACTAAATCGGACAATTTATAGGTTTCACCTACGTACAGCGTATTCGTTTTCTTATAAAGGATTACGCTGTGCTTAACCCCCAAATTATATTCTAACCCATTGCCGCCATTATCGCCAATCCAACTACCGCTGATTCCGCGAATATGGAAATCCACTTTATCCGTTTTTACGCCGTACCACTTCATTTCAAAGCGTGCGCCTTTTGCAAGCTCAGTCAACACCTCCGCAACGTATTCCGACGTATATCTTTCTTCGTATTCTGTTCCCGCAAGGTTTTCTTTTGACAAGGTTAAAAACGTTTCATTGCTAATCGTACCATACGTCATACTTGCATTATACGTCTTACCAGTGGAATCAATTTTCTGTTGTACGTCACCGCAATAGATAGCACCCCAATTATTTTCTCCCGCACCCCAATTATTGAAGCCCGTCGTATTATACGTAGTACCATCCATCAGCCCTATCGTTTTTTGATTTGTTCCTGCTATGTAAGCATAACCGTCTTTTATTTCTAAATCATCGGTCAACGAAAGGGTATACCAACTACGATTGCCCCTATTTACAGCGATAATACTTACCTGCTTATCAGGGTCGGTCAAGCTTGTATAGGTATATACGATTGCGTCTGCATCTGCCTCGCCTTTCACTTGATTATCGTGATAAATAATCATATTCGCCATAGGGTTTACCATACCCTTGAGCTCAATAGCGATATCCGTAACGCCGTCCGCCGGCGTAACAACCGTTTCTACGCCTTTATACCCCGAAGAACTGGTTCGTGCCGCCGTATCCAACGAAACGGTGTAATCACCGCTGCCTTCTACGATTTGCCAATAATCTTTTTGACTGGACGTATATATCGTTTCCGCACTTGCTTCAACCTTCGTCAAGCACAGACCGATTGATGCGGATAATACACCCGCCAAAGCCAACAACCCGATACTCTTTTTAATCTTCATCTTTTTTCTCCTTAAATTCTACATTACAAAACTTGTCAAAATTTTTATTATTCCTTCAGTCCACCAACCATCAAAGACTTTGTAATTACCTTTTGGAAAGAGCAGAACAATACGATGCTTGGAATTGAACAAATCGCAAACCCCGCCAGGATTTCCGGAAGAGTCGCTTCGTATTTTGCCGCGTCATATTGGAATACATATAATCCATACGCTAGAGTTGGCGTACTCGGCAAGTAAATAAGAGATGCCGAATAATCATTCCAGCGAGTAATAAACGACAATATGTATAACGCTATAAACGTTGGCATCATCATCGGTATTATAACTTTGAAAAATACAGTAAAATGTCCGCCGCCGTCTAAAAATACTGCCTCTGAATAGGAATCGGGAATTGCCTTAAAAGCGCCATATAACAATAAGAAATTAAAGCCAAATGGTCCACCTGGCAAAATTATATACGCCCAAAGGTTATTATATATCCCCAACTGCTTATAGACTAATAAGGTATTTGCCAAGCTTCCTACAATAGGAATAACCATAACGAAAATATTGATATTAAACAATAGCTTTCGAATAGCAAAATCATATTTGGCAACCACATACGAGCAAAGCACAACGCTTAACAACCCAAAAAAAGACCCAAACGTTGCCAATATGAAGCTGTTTGTCAACATATCAAACACATTGTAAACATAAATACCGTCTACTCTGGCATCTTCTACTCGTAATAGCTTAAAAATCTTTGTGTAGTTTTCCCAAACAAATTCCTTCGGCCAACCTAAAAAACTATTTTGGTAATCCAACAACCCTTTCACGGAAGTTAAAAGCATCCATACAAACGGCAACAATAATGAAAGCCCATGTATAAGAATGATAACTCCTACAATGATAAACAGTAAATTGTATTTTTTAGCATACTTTTTCTCTCTAGGTGGTTGTTTTGATGTAGGGGGAACTGTTTTTACTTCATTGAAATTTTCCATTGCACTCTCCCCCTTTTTTATAATCTTTTAGTCGCATCGCGCATTGGATCGATTCTATCCAATACAAAACGGAACACTAACGTCAATGGTACGGTTACGATGGTAATCATCACGGAAATAGCCGATGCCTGCGGATAAGCTGTCAAATCTCCCACCATGGCGATTTTAAACATATAAAAGCCCATCATGTAGGTATCTTGAGGCACATCATTTAAACCATAGAATAAATACAAACTGCCCGATAACGTAAAGATGCTGGCAACACCTGTTATGATGTACGTCGTCAACGTGGGGAAAATCAGCGGCACAATAATTCTTAAAAGCTCGGATACGGGGGTTGTTCCGTCAATTCGCCCCGCCTCAATAATCCCCTCGTCAATAGAAAACATAGCATTACTATAAATAATAAGAGATGAACTGAATCCAAGCCATAAAGTATAGAAAACCTGCACCCCAAATGCATACTCATTGCTCTTTATTAAATTAGGCATCATCCAATCAAATTCATTCATAAAAAATGTCGGCAAGCCGGTTTCTAACAACTTCATAAATAATAACGACATTACGACGCTAGAAACCATATTCGGCAACATATAGATGATACGTATAATCCCATGTCCAAATTTTTTCTTATACAAATAGTACCCAAACAATATGTTCAATGGCATACCTATAAACCAGGTAATGAAAAACATACTTATATTGTTAAAAAACGACGTCTTGACCAAATGGGCATCCATTCCAGTAAATACGTTTTTAAAGTTTTCGAACCATACCCAATATGTACTTCCGTCTGTACGATAAGCTTTGAATGCTAATAAAATATTATTAAAATTCATATAAACGAAAAACACCAAAAACTGTGCCAATGGATAAATCAACATAACGGTCAAGAAAATGGTCTTCGTAAGTTTTGCTTTCGAAAAGGTCTGGTTTTTGACTACTGTAGCCGTTTTCGATTTTGATTTAAAACCGCTCATCTATCACCTCAATTAACTTTGTTGGATAAATATGTATTATACGTATCTAATATAGAATTCCAATTGCTTTGCTTGTGATTATAAAGTTTAGTTGCATAATCGGCTGCACTATAATAATACAATCCGTTAATTACAAGATAATGTTCGCCGTTCATCGTTCTCGAAACCAATCCACCGCGACCGGTATCATACATGTTTGTATAAAGCATAGGATTGATAAATTTATTGTTTTCATGGTCGCGATATATTGAAAGGAAATTATTTGTAAACGGTGAAAGCTTTTCTTTTTGCTCCGACGTTAATTCTACGTCATAAGGCATTATTCCCCCAGCGGTCACTGTGAAATTCTGAATATATTTAGGCTGGTAAGAGAATGTCATGAAATCCTTGCAAATAGCTTCTTTTTCCGCATCCGTTTGCTTTTTCATTGCCATATAATAATTTTCCGCAATGGTGTATACGTTTACATTCTCTGCTTGTCCTTCAAAATACGGTAACGTCATAAAACGATAATCATGGGTTCTAAATTTATAATCATCATGTTCTGCCTCTTCCAAAGCATCGAACATGGTTTTTGATTCGTTTTCCCACCAGTCGCCTTCAATAAGCATTGCCATCTTCGTCTTTTTATTTTGTGCTGTAAAAGAAATGTAGTCGTTTTGTGCATCTGTATGCGAATAGCTATTCGTTCCTGCACTGGGATAGGTATACTTGTTAATTATGTTTAATTTCGTATCTTTGCAGGCAAGATATTTATCCATAAATTCCAGCGCCTTAATATTGCCTTCCATTTGAGTAAGTTTATAGCCTTCTTCAATCGAAATCGGTGTTTCTCCATTACCGTCACCGAAATCATATGTACCGTTAAACGTCCAGTTCATCATATACTTATCTACCCCGTCGTATTGAGCAGAAATCATTTCAAATACGTCGTTTAAATAAATTGCAAATTTCCCTGTGTACGTAAACGCATATCCAAATGCTGAAGCCGCCTTGTTTGCCATAGCCTCCCATTGTGCTTCCGTTATGGGATGACCATCATCGTAAGTTCCCGCAACCCCGTCTTTACCCTTGGAAAGCGTTTCAGTCGGAGAAGTAATAAATCCGCCTGCCTCATTGTACAATAAGCCATATTTTAAGAATGCTTCATGGTCGTATACGAAACCACGAAGAGATTCCTGCAAGGGAACAGCATATAATTTCCCCGACGCATCTGCATACGCTTTTTCGTAATTTTCACGTCCAATCATCATTTGACGAATTGTTTTATCGCTTCCTTCTGGTTTTGAATCCCAAACGTCGCTGATATCTTCAAGCAAATTCGCATTTATCATTTTGTATACCTGGTTGTTCATATAGAACATATCGTATACTGCCGTTCCAGCTTGCAAATTACTTAAAATTGTGTTAAACTCGTCCTTTGAAGAACGCACGGAAATTTTATATTTGTTGTCTGGATGCGCTTTATTGTAATCTTCAACAATAGTATCTAACCATGCTCTCCCGTATCCGCCGTTATATACGGAAACATAGATAGCGGGGCGTCCATCGCCATCACTATTTTCCACCTTGCTACCACCTGCGCCATTACACGCTGTTACACTAAAAAGTGTTGCCACACTTAACAAAATAGCACTAATTTTTTTCATTCTCATTTTTCTCCTTATATTTATTTTTCTTAGGAAATCTCAAATTCCGCTTTCATATCAGCAAACGAATTCCCTGCATCACTTCTATTCGTTAAACCCAATATCTCAATGCTTTCAAAGAAATCCGTAGCCAACGTCTGATCGATAGAAAGCCCCATATCCAACAGCATATACTGCGGGGTAATCTTTACCGAACGCAATCTATTGACGTAAATAGTCTTTTCTTCAGCCGTCAAGGCATCATCTGCGTTTACAGCATTGATTGCTTCTTGCAATTTATTGCAAGCGTTTTGAAGTGCCGTCGCGTCATACGTGGACGCATCTTTATAATTCAGTCCATCCGCCGTCGATGCATGAATAGATTTATTGGCATACATGGTATCCATAATTATTCTGTATTCTGCCACGTAAGAAGCATAATTACCAAAATACAAATCGTCAAATTTAGAAATAACCGCCGCTATATCCAAATCAGGCTCCCACATCAGTTTAGTAGAAACATAGTGATGCAAATAATGCTCATAGAAATTATATTCGGTAGGACAGCCCTGCGACAAAACGTGTTGCACGTTTAATGCATCGCGATAGTATTGATAGTTTGCCTTCATTGCCTCATAGTTGGGCATATAATACAAATAATCGCTGAAATTAACCGTATAATCCCATATAGCAATCTCGCCGTTTTCATGGAGCGCATTTCTCCAACCTGCGAGATTTTCACGCAGCTCATCATTATGCGTACACGTCGTATCCATCAAAGCGTGCGATGCGCAATTTCTATATGCAAATTTAACCGCAACGTCCTCTCTTAAACTCAAATTGGTAGGCGGCGTCATGCCCTTACCGTAGGCGAACGTCATAAATATCGCATTGCTATTAGGTCTTTGCGCCTTTACAGCTTTTGCAATTTCATTTACCGTATTAGCAACAACACCACCAAATCCGCCGTAATAGGAGTAACCATGGGTACACAATCCATCCTTCCAATCAGGGATAAGTCCGCTAGTTTGCCAACTCCCACACTGACATTCGCAATAAAAATCGGCAAATCCAAGCATAATATATTTGGAATTATAATTAAGCGAATCATCAATCATCTTGATGCAAATTTCAACGAGCTTTTCTACAACGCTTCCCACTGCATCTGTTGAACCTGCCACATACGACAAGCTTCCGTCGGCATTCTTCGTCAAACCATTCGTCCAACAAATTTCTTCTTGAGAGTATCCCCTGCTATTTGTCTTTATACTAATATCCGTAACAAGTTCTTCGCCGTATTTAGTATTGACACGATTTTTATAATTCGGATCCCAAGCATACCAATTAGGATTTTTACCATAATAGCCTATGGGCCAATAATGCCCACCATCAGACTCGTTGCCAGGTTGTGAATAACTGCTCGTAACCCCGTTTATATACGCATCCGCCATCAACATATACTGAATGGTATGTGCATCACGAACTGCGGCAGGCGTATAGACCTGACCGCTATATTTGCTCGCTTGCTCTTCGCCATAATAATATCCATAATAATCATAGTTGTAATTGCTGCCGCTAAAACGACTATCAGGTAATAATGCACTGGAGTTCATACCAAATCTCGCCGACGTAGACGCCCATTGCCATACGTCGTAGGCATAATAATCTCTAATCGCAAATGCAGGAACTTCATGGATGTCGAGAGTTGCCCCTGCGATAGTATTTTGCGTCGGAATATATGCATCCGATCTTGTCAAAAACTCTACGCCCAACATTTTGCTTGCGAAATGATAAACGCCATACGCAACACCATCAGTCGTTGCAGAATCAATAATATAATTATTCCCTACTCTTTTAATGATAAAACCATCGGTTTCCAACGTATCATAATCCACATTGGACAAATCTGCCCCTGCTTGATAAGTCGTAGAGCCAAGCGAGATTACTTTTGCCGTTTTATCATAAGCTTCGCCGCTATCCGCCGAAATAGGTAAGGTCGCTCCCGTTACTTGCTTTATATACGATTGCATCTGCTCTGCAATGTAGCGATTCACGTCGCTGCCATACACAATGGAATATTCGGAAACCCCTCCTTGAACAAGATAGTCCTCTATAAGAGAGAGCGAAAGCTCTAAACCATTAACCGTAACCGTTCCGTAATAATTGCTGTTTTCATAGTCAATCGCATATCCGTCGCCAAAAATACTTGCAATATCAGTCAAATCTACACTATCACCAATATTAAAGACATTGGCTGTAAAGTATTCTTTAATTGCCTCTCTATATGTAGACGTTCTGTTTTCTCCTTGCACATAAACCTCTACAAACGGTATTACAGCTTCACCATAATTCGTGTTGTTCAACGTACAGATTTTTCCATAGGTTGTCGAATCAACCGGAGCATAAACGGTTTCGCCGTCTACTGTTATTTCATGACAATATTTATCATCTTTCTGCGCTTTGTAATCATTTGCCGCCGCATCTATAACATAGGCAAAAGAACGCCCCTCTCTATTCTCTATAGTTTCCGTCTTAATGGTCTTTATTGTGCCATCAGCATAAGTAATTTCCAAATAAGACTCCGCAAAAAATACACGAGTATAGTTTTGAGGAAGTATATCTACAATTGCAGAATAGAAGAAATAATTTAACCCATCTTCTGCCAAATAAATTCTATCTGCCGCAATATCGATTTGAACGGCCTTACTGCTGTGCACTGACGTTATCTTGGTATATAACTTATACGAAATCGAACCATTTTCAACCAATGTATTCAAATCGTCGAATGCTGATTTCTCCAAGTATGTCGTAAATCTTACACCGCTGGAGCCAGATATTCTCGCTGAAGCAAAGTCGGGAGTTTCAAAGGACATGAACTGCGCCGAAATGGTTTGGTTGTTTTCGGTAATCGCCAATACGCTCCCTGCGCCATAAAGTTCTCCATTGTAAAGCCAACCAAGGAATACCACACCCTCTTGCTCCAAAGTGGGCAAAACATAGTTCTCCGTTATTACATCCGTAGTGCTCATTTCTCCGTCAATTTCCACGTTTAACTTATATGCTACGTTAAACGTAATTACTTGTTCAGAATATCTATCGCTATAAGATTGTCCACTCGGTGCAAAATATGTACGAACTTTAACACTCCACGTTCCTGCCGTATTCGGGATAAAGGTCTTTGTGAAAATTGTGCTATTATTTACCCACGTATCATTTCCGATATTATTTGCGTTTGTCCAACCGTCCATAACCGCAACAACAACGCCATTGACACGATATGCGGCGTAGATATCGACGATATCCCCGATGGTATAAGATTCACCAACGTATAAGGTAGAACAATTTCCCAAAGCAAACGGAGTTGTAAGGGTAAAAGTATTTGCCGACGTCCCCAACCATTGGGAATTTAATTGAGCAATATTAAAGCCGATTGTTTCATTGGTTCTATTTTCATTTAAGCCGTAGTAGGAAATGGTCATGCTGCATTTTCCCGTTGTAATGGCTGTCAATACCTCTTGTGCATATTCTGCCGTATAACGGTTGTAATAAGGACTGCTTGCATCGAGATTTGCCCTCGAATTCGATAAAAAAGTCGCATTCAATATATTGCCGTAAATCGCATATTGATTGTGCTGAACCGAGCCATCCGAATTAATTTCGATGTAGTAATAAGGCGAACCAAATACAGGTCCCGTTGCATTTGCATACCCACCGAAGTTATAGGCGCTTCCACCTACGGTTGTTTGGTTGGTGCCCTTGATGTATACTTTATGATTTCTATATTCCAAATTATCAGTAAAGGAAAGCGTAGTACAATTATATCCTGTACCATTGTTATGGTTAATAATTGAAAGCTGTTTTGTCGGATCGGCTAAAGAAGTATAGGTGATTACCACCATATCCGCAACAGCAATTGCTTTCCCGTCCGCGTCGGTATATTTATCAAACGCAAACATATCACCACTGCCTAAACCGGCCGACAACGTTTGATTGTACGTAATGGTAATATTGCTTTCCGTAACGTTGGAAATTTCCGTTCTTACACCGCTATTACCGCCTGCGTTGCTCGTCACGCCCGTCATATAATCAACAGTCCCATCCGTAGACGTAAAGAACTTATCTCCTACCCATACGCCTATTCCATTGATGGTTGCACTGGCAGTTTGGCCATAATCGTCTGCCACCGTACAGCAAATAATATGATCCTTACCATCCGCCACGTAGGTTGTGTAATTGGCAATTTCTATGCCATCTACCGTATAAACCATACTTGTCGCATCTTCAATCATGAAGAAGGAAGATAAATCATACGTCGTTTTTCCTACCAAAGAAATAGACTCTTCCATCGGCGTAACGATAGGTTCGCTCAACGCCATTACGTCAAACGTAACAATCTGCGTATAAAATCTATCGGAAAACGCTTGACCTGTCGG
>JAEIGA010017703.1_pt1 | contig 10853 bp, 8 predicted proteins | sample 9270691 | NCBI WGS metagenome assembly JAEIGA01 (sample SAMN17057246, study PRJNA624740) | gut metagenome | biome: biome; isolation source: fecal sample | host: Bos grunniens | place: China: Xizang | collected 2019 | reverse complement strand
TGTATTAAAATTAGCACCGTGATATAAAGTATGTGCATACATTTGATTACCTATTAATCCTAATCTTGTGTCAGTGCCTGAGAAATTATTAACATTAGTCTTAATAACACCATGCATAGATAAAATAGGTTCAGGATTATGTACAATAGCAGGTGAAGTGACACGTATCGCTTCATCTAAAAATTGTGTAGAAAGTAAACCCTCTATAAATTGAATTGGCGGTGTTATCTGTCCATATACGGTATTTACATAATCATAGTAATCATGAAATTCTCCACCCCAAAAGTTTTGAGGATTAATAGGGTCTACATTTATGTATGGTATAAAGTCGTTTCTATGTTTAAAATATTGATGACCTATCATTTTACTATATTCAGTAGTTTCACTATGAGTATACATATACAGATTATCTTCTGTTATCCTTTTTAGTGGATGTAATCTAAATGTGTAATATGACAAATCATTAGATATGTTATCATATCCTCTATATAAACCTAAATTTTCTTGTAAATGTCTATTTCTTATAACATTACTTTTAGTCAATATATTTCCCATTGTTTTATTTATTGTCTATATATAAATAGTATTATTCAAAACTTCTAATTAAAGTTAAGCCAAATAAATAGGTGTTATTGCTTTATTGCTTGAATCATCTTTTCTATAAGCAATGTTATTGCGTATACCAATTTCTTTAATTAAATTATCAACAAACGCCGCATCGTTTAATAATATTGAAGCAATACGATTAGAGTCTATACTTTTTATAAAATCACCCATTTTTAATTCTAATGTCCCAAATTCTATTTTAATATTATGTTTTGTATCACCGCCAGAAGAAATATTGCTAAGTTTTTCAATAGCAGCAAATGGTAATCCTATTGGTGTGTATTTCATCATATTGGCTCCATTTTTTATTGCAGTACCAATTCTTCCACCTATAAAGTGATGTTCGTAGTTATTACTATTCATAGAATCTAATATTGGACCAAACTTTTCTGTTGCTTCTGCGTTCATGACCATTTCACCCTTGGCAGCAAGTATTGGAACATCATCAATATTTGGAGCAGTACCACCTTTAATTCTACCACCACGAGCATATTTTTGATTGTTTTGTTCGTCGTGGTGCATCATGTTATATTCAGAAACCATTTTTGCCGTTTGGCCATGCGAGAAGGTTTTTTTGCTACTATGACGTGCATATGAAGGATTTTTAATTATTTGATTGTTTTCATCAATGATACCTTGTTCTCGTAACATTTTTATACCATCTTCATCTATTGCACCTCTTCGAATTTTTCTGTTTAATTCTCCTTGCGAAAGATTTCCTTCATCTAAAAAACGTTTAACTTTATTGTATCTTTTTAAATCTTTTCCTTCTAAACCATATTGTAATGCATATTCATCCTTGCCTGTCATTTCGGCAGCAATTTTAACAATAACATTCATGAATTTCGTCTGCATCCATTTTATGTAATCGTCTAACTTATCTTGAATGCTACGTGTTGAAGACCATACATCACCTAAGTCAGCACCTTCTTTGGTATCCTTTGCTTCACTTTCACTTTGTAATTTAGTTCGAACATCATCTTTGTTGTTACGTATGTCATCCATTGAATATGTTTCTTTTCCAACTTTAATATACGCATTACCGTTTTCGTCTAATGAAGCTAAATTTTTAATATATTCTTCTTCGTCTTTTGAAAAACCACCACCAAGTTGTGAGGTAACTCTATCAACTCTTGCTTGATTCATCGCCATAGTAGTTAATTCACTATAATCTATACCTGTTGCTTGTCCCATGGCTTTTAAACGTTCACGATCAAATGCTGAAATATCAAGTTGACCTTTTTTAGAATCCCATCTTGCCATGCCCTTTGTCATTGCAAGCATTTGTTCTTGTAACCCTTCAACGTCATTTAAGCCATTATATAACATAGCAAGAGGATTACCTTGCATTGCAAAATTACCACCTAATACTGATAATTGCGCACCTGCTGTCATTGCACCTTCTAATGTAGATACTTTATTGGCAAATTGTTCTGCATCTCTTAAATTAAATTTTAATTGTGCAGATTTCATAGCCATATCCATTAAGGCTTTCTGTCCTCGCGCAAATGTATAATTTTGAGCCATTTTTAAATTAGAAGTAAATGCTTTAATAGTTGCTTTTGCATTTAATCCCTTCTTGCCAGACTCACCATATAAATCAGTAATTTGTTTTGATACATTATGCACTGAAATACCAAAAGTATCAAATTGTGCTATTGTTTCGTCATCAATACCGAAATCTTTTAAATTTTTTAAAGAACGTAAGTCATCAGTTGATAGTCCTTCAAGATTTCTACCAATCCTTTCTGACGCCTCGGCCATTCTTTGAAGTACTTCATCAGCCAAATATGCTGTTTGACCCCATTTTGACATCTCTGCTGCTGATTCAGCTGCACTTTGTCGCATTTTATCTTGTGCAACACGACCACCACCAACAGAACGAGCGTAATCAGAAGCAGCCTTATCAACCTTGGCATACATCTCAAATGCTGTTTTCAATACTTGAATGAGTCCAGCAGCTGCTTGTCCATAAGGTCCCATTTTTGAAAACGTGTCCGACACTTTATCAGCCACAGATGATACGTCTAATTTGCCACTTTGAATAGTTTTTGCTGCACCTGCTGCCGTTTTACTTATAGCTGCGGCTCCATGACCTATTATACGACCAACAGATTCAGTTTTAAACATCTTTTCTAATGCAGCAGCTTTTTGTGAAAATAACGACGCCCACTCAGCACGTGATGTTTTTTTACCGTTTTTGTTCGTGCCCTTATATTTTGCTCTTGCTTCGTATTTGTCGTCTATTCCTTTTGATACCGATTCTAATGATTTCGCAAGTTGTACACCTGAATCTAAAAGATATTTATTTGTATCTTTGCGTTGTTTTATTTCTTCTTGTATTGTTTTCTTTCTTGCTTCAAGTCCTGCTTGCTCAACCTTTAAATCTTCGGTTATCAATTGTTCTTCTAATGCCGCTAAATTAAACTTTTTGGTTGCAATATCTTGTTCTATTGCATTTTGTTTCATTAATTCTTTATGATATGACTCTATATAGTCTCTACTATTGTCAAATTTTTCAGAACCATCATTCATTGCGTCGTTTAATTTACCTAAGTCTGCAATGAATTTATTCATTTGTTGTTCGTATTGAGCATTAGGATTACTATTATTAGTAACCTGATTTTCATATCTTTTTTGAATTCTTTGAAATTCTTCTACAGTTGTTGCAAACTCTTTTATTTCTTTTGAAAGAGTTGTGAAAATACGTTCGTTTCCAATTGCACGAACGTGTGGTTTACTTCCTTTATTACCGTTATTAGAGTTATTATTTTGTGTTAATACATCAACTAACTGTGATAAAATATCATATATATCATCATTTGTTTTAGTAGCCATAATTAAAATCCCTTAATTATTAATAAATATCAATTATATTACTTTTTAAAAACAAAAATAGGGGTATTTTGACCCCTATTTACTGTTTTTTATTTTCATTTGTTCTAATGAAGCGTATGTATTTAAATTCTTACCACTTATGGTTGAAGTGTTTGGTTCTGAATTATCTTCCTTATTATCAGCATTAAATTTTTGTATCCAATATTTACGGATATGTACAGGCATATCCATTAATGTATCAAACGGTATTTTTATATAGTTATTACAACCATATAATTCATCCCATAATTGTTGATATGATTCTTGGTCGTTAGATATTGATAAAAACAAATTGATTAAATTGCAGAAATGTTGTCATTGAGCCACCTCCAAGACTCGCAGGTTTATCTACTGTAATATTATAATCAATACCTGGTTCATTTTCTGATAAATATTTACGATATTCAGCAGCGTCTTTTACATTCATGTTAGATATGTAATCTTTAATGTAATTTCTATCTTTAATACCGTTGACTGATATTGTATGTAATACAAGTCTATCAGTTAATTCATGTGTAAAAGTTGTATCGTTTTTTACATCATATTTTTGAACTATTTCTTCATGTAACTTATCTGATAAGTTATTTAATTTTGTTTGTAAATCATAGTCAATATGTTCATTATCAGTAATTAACTCACTTAATTGATTAATGATTTTTCTTAATGTTGTTACTGTTAATTTTTTAGACTCTTTATCCTTTAATTTAGTTAAGAATTTTAAGTCATTAATGGTTAAAAATTTAAACTTAACAACATCTTTTGATACAGGTAATGTAAAATCAAAATAACCATTATCATCAGAAATTAAATTGAACTCTTTAAATTTAATTTTTGATAAATCATATTCTACTTCAAATTCTGTACCTGTTTGAGGGTCTGTAACAATCAAAGGATATGAATTTCCATATCCATTAGCACGAAGCCATAATACAATGGCGTCTCTATCGCCAGGTAACATATCCTTAACATTCACCTCATCTAAAATTTTTGCTTCAAGAAGATATTCCAAGAAAGTTCCGTCTTTATAAAGATTTGGAGATAAAATCATATTCTCGTCATATGCTGTTAAATATGAAACTTTAACCTTATCAAGTCTATTTTTATAACACAAACCCTTTGAAGGTAAGTTAACAAAATCATACATTTGTTTTTTCGCTGTTGATGTATCTTCTTTATCAAAAGTTTGTTTCTTCACTGCTTTTGCTTGTTTTTCATGTATATCAATAGAAGTTTGTGCATATTTAGAAATTTCATCGTCATCTGAATAATAACTGTATTTAAGTTCAGGTTCTTCTTCAACTTGTTTTGGTTCATTCATAGATTTAATCATTTCATTCATCTCGCTTTTCATACTTTCTCTTTTCATTAATTCTTCAAGAGCACGTCTGTCCACACCACTTTTTTTAGTTGTCTTTAATTCTTCGGGATTACCACCTAAACCAATATATTCGTCATAAACATCTTGTTGCATGGTATTTAAAAGTTCTAAGTTTTTCTTGGTTTCACTTTCTGAATAAATTTTATTACCATGTTTATCCTTTGCGGTTTTGTGACGTTTTTTAGTATCTTCTTTTGTTCTTTCATACATTTCGTATGATGATTTTAATGTCGCAAGACGTTTTAGTCTTTGTTCTTCTCTTTCTTCTTTTGAAATAGCCATATTCGTATAATATATTATTTTTTAGTTATTTTCTGAACCATTATAATGTAATAAAATGGGAATTTTTGGTCTGAACGATTTTCTATTAATTTACAATCTTCAAGATTGTAATCTTCACCATTTAATTCAATACCTAATGTTTTAATTGGTAGTGTTTTAAATCTTGTTCTATCGTCTAACATATTGTCTTTTAAGATTCTATCACTATCATCTGCCCAAAATTTAATTTCCTCTTCCGCATTATTATGTATGTCATTTGGATTTATATTTAGCAACAATAGAAACATTGTTCCTTGTTCAATTAAATTAATAAAATAATCTTCATTGATTTCTTCTTTTCTTGCTGTTAAAAATAAACACTCACTTTTGTATGTACTAATTTTAGTTGTGTTATTAATTTCTTCGTCTCTTCTATTATAATTTAGAATACCTTTATTAATATCATTTTTTTCTATAATGGCTTGTTCTTGTAGGTATCTAAATTGTTCGTTTGTCATTTTTACATCTGTTTCAAACGTACTATTTTCAGTATCTATAACAGGTATAATTAATTTACTTAACATTTGTATTTGGTCGTTTTTTCTTATTTTCTTTTATTTTTGTTTTTTCTGTATTAATATATAGTTCCTCTTGTAACTTTTTCATTACATCTTTTGGTTTTTTATTAATATCACTTTCCCAAAATCGTAAAAGTTTAAAACTATTAACTAATGCCCAATGATTTTTTTGTTTATCAACTCTATGGTTATGTTTTTGCATTGGTGACATATCCTCATACAATATATCTTTTGAGTGATAGTAATCACCATCTACTTCGATTAACAAATTTGCAGATGGTATACAAAAATCATAGTATCTACCAATTGATTCCGCTTTATATTGGTATATGTAATGAATACCGAGTTTATCTAAGAAATCTTTTGCAAATCTTTCTTCTAATTTAGAAGTACCATACTCTTGGTGTTTTTTATTTTTCTTCCAAGTGCCCTTAACAGGTACATTCTTTTTTGGTGGTATTCTTTCGTCTATAACCTTTTTTGGTTGTTTTTTGGTTTTATTACCTTTTTTGGTTATAATTTTATTATCTTTTATTGGTTGTGCCATTTATTTCAAACTTTTCGGACAAAAATGATTTTCTTTCATTACTTTTATTAATTTTTCTATATCTTCACAGTGTTTTTTAAACATTTTCAAGTCTTCGGTATCTAATTCAAACCATTCTCTAAAAATGCGTTCTTTATGATATATCAAATGCAGACGTTTTTCAACGAAAAATGGGTTGTCTGTTTCAAAGAAATCAACCATATAAATTTCACCACTGTTTCCTGTTTGTATTTGCTTGATTCTCTTTTCTATTTTACCTTTGGTAACACCTATTTTATACATTTTATCTTTACCAAAATCACCTAATAAATAAACAAAACCCATAATTGTCGTAAATTATATTCTATTTTATTTAAAAAATAAAAAAAATGTGAAAAATGTAAATAAAATTATCATAATGAAGTATTTATATTTAAAAAGAATATACGTATATGGGAAAAAATTACATGAACGAATTAGAAAATATACAATCATTACTAAATCGTGTTAAACAATTAAATGAAAGTGTTTTATACAACGAAGAATATGATAATTTTGAAGATGATATGATGGAACCTGAAATGTCAGAAGAAATGCCTGATGAAGAGGGTCAAGAAATGGGTGCTGAAATGTCAAAAGTAGGTACAGAAGAAGAAGGTATGGCGCAACTTGATGAAATGGGTGCTATTGACCAAATTCGTGAAATTACATTAAAAGGTATGACCAAGTTATGTAAAACACCTGAAGATGCACAATATCAAGCATTAAAGAAAATCTTCCAAATGTGTGATAAAGCAGTAGATACAGAAGCAAAAGAACAACAACAAATAAGTAAATAAGTAGGTTGTTTTTGAACTTTACATAAAAAACTTAACTTTTACTGTATTTATTTATAAAAAATAAAAGAATTAAAACGTTTTAAAATATATGAGTGATTTACTTTTAAAAATGCCGCTCCAATTCGAGCCACTAAGAAAAAATAGATGGGTGTTAAGATTCCCAAGTGACCTTGGTATTTCTGAATGGATGCTTAAATCAGCAAACCGTCCTTCAATCAATCAAGGTTCTACTGAAATTCAATTCCTTAATACATCAACTTATGTAGTTGGTCGTTATACATGGGATAACGTATCTGTTACATTCCGTGATCCTATTGCTCCTTCTGCTTCACAAGCACTTATGGAATGGATTCGCCTTTGTTCTGAATCTGTAACAGGACGCCAAGGTTATGCAGCAGGTTATAAGAGAGACTTAGAACTTGAAATGTTAGACCCAACAGGTGTATGTGTACAAAAATGGGTATTAAAAAATGCTTGGATTAGTACATGTAACTTTGGTTCATTAGATTATGGTGATGACGCTCTCGCAGATATTACTGCTAACTTAGTTATCGACTACGCAATTCTTGCTTATTAATTACAAATTTAATATAAACAAAATAGGAGGCTCATTGAGTCTCCTATTTTTATTTTCTTAAAATTTATTTGGTAACAGTTGTGTATATGAAAAAAAATAGAGAATGTTAAACATCCTCTATTTTTTTTTATTTATTTCGTTTTTGATTAAATACTATCAAAACTTACACCTTGTGGAGTTACTACGAAGTTGATTTCAATATATTCCAATGTAGGAGTTGGTTTTACATATAATGTTGCGCTCAATTCGTGTGCGTCCATTTGTTCAGGTGTTTGACTTACACTTAATCTGAAGTCTGTAATACCTCTATCTTTCTTGATTTGTGCAAGAATTGGGTTTACAATTGATTCAAACTCTGATTTCAATGTTATGTCATTTGGTTCGAAGATTAAGCCACGAGTAGATTCAATGATAAGTTTACGCATGTAAAGCATAAGTCTTACAACATTAATTCTATCCATTGGTGTATCTGCTGTATACATTGTTTTGTTACCCCAAATTTTAACACCGTCACGTGAGTATGTTTTCAATGGGTTGATACGTCCATCATAAAGTGTATCTTCGTCTTCTAATTTAGCAAAGAAGTGCATTTTCTTACATTCAACATCACCTCTTTCGATACCTGCAGGTGCGTACCATGGATATTTCTTATTATCAACGTCTGCCATATTTCTTAATGCGTCTTTTGTTGCAGGAAGATTAATATAAACATTGTTGTCTTTGTCGAAATATTTTACCCATGGGTAATATGTTGTTGCGTAGTAAGAATCAATATCTGAATCTTCTAAATTAGAAACTGCTTCGTCAGGTGTGAACATTTCCTCAACTGAATCACTTGCACCTTTTGGTTTATCAGGTGTTGTCATAATATAAAGACTATCGAAACGTTTTTCTTCAATCATTTCAAGAATTTCAGTTGAAAGTTCTTTATCATTTACATAGTCAATACCTGGTGTTGCTAATAAGTTGATTACATGACGTTCTGGATCTTCATATTGTTTAGCGCCTGCTAAGAAAGCGTAATAGTCAGAAGTAATTGCACGACCACTTAAATTAAGTGTTGCGTTGTCTGTTAATGTTGAGAATGTTGATTCAACATCATTTGTTACGCGTCCTTTATATTTAGAAGCCTTAAATTCGTCACCTGTTGTTCTTGAGTCGCGATATATATCCCAACCGTCAAAACCACCATATGGATAACAAGTAAATTTACGTAATTTAACATTCTCGTAAATAGTGCCCTTCATTTCTAATTCAGTACCAATTGTTGGTGATAAACCTTCTTCGGTTACTTCGTTAGGACTTACTGTATCCCATTCCATTTCGAATGGTTCACCGTCATTATCAATTGTATATTCAACATGATATTTTTTATTAATTAAATCAACGTTCATGTATGAATCTAAGTGGAATGCTTTTGTTGTATATGCAGTTTCGTAGAAATAAGCAGTTTTACCTTTATAGTTAACAACATCAAAGTCTACACCTGTAATGTCTGACATACCGAAATATTGTTTTTTATCTCTAATGTTGTTATCATAAGTTGTGTTATAAACAATACTTGGTGCTACAAGGCCTGGATAATTTCTAACAGGATAACCTAAGAAACCACAAGGTACCATACCGTCCATATGTTCGATTTTATCATTCAATTCAATCATAACATATTTAGATTTTAATGAGAATTCACCGTCTAATGTACCAATTTTAAGACCGATATATCTTGAATCACCTTTTGTTAATGTAACATTTTTATATGATTCAAGAATTATTGGTGCTGCATCGCTATCATAATAATCACGAATTAAAACATCGAATGTACCCGCGTCAGGTAAAATATTAGCAATAGATACTTTAAACATTGCATTAGCATTATTACCATCCGAAATTGTATGGAAACGGAATAATCTATTAACGTTGATAACTGTATTATATTCTTCACATGTATCACCGCTTGAAGCGCATTCTACACTTGTAGTTGCTTGTGAAACAAACCAAGGTGTTGTTGCACATCTAAATTGTTCGTGATAATCAGCAGGTGTTAAATATGGTTCAACACCATTTGAAGTTTTACAATAATAAGCGTCGTCAGAAAGTACTTTAATTATGTCAACAGATGTTGGGTTATTAATCTCATTTACTAATTTAATATCAGTTACAACTGTATTACCACTTATATTTTCAGTTTTAGTTAATTTGAAATAACCATATTTTTTAGTACCTTTTGCGTCTTTGTATTCTTGTACTTTATACACTTGACCTAATTCAACTGTTGTTTCTGTTTCACTAATAACACCATCTGTCACTTTGATGTAACCAAGTGCTAAACCGTTTTTATCTTTTAATTGTGTAGCCAAATATGTCTTACCTACCATTTTTTTGGTTAGTTCAGAACATTGTTTTTTAAGAGTATCACTTACAGAATCACCTATAACCTTTGTTACTTCGTCTCCAAGACAATCAACAGGACCAACATTAATTTGGTCTACAATATCATTATTGATTAAGTATTCTAAATGGAAATCATATAATTCTTCAACAAATACATCAGCAGCGCCTTCAAGTGGATTTGAACCAAGTACTTTGTAAATGTAATCTTTATCATTTGCATTTAATGATACTGTATAACTACGTTTTTTCTCATCATTGTCAGGATTTGTAACAATAGTGAATTGTCCGAAATTCATACCATTAATATCAATTTTTTGGTTTTCTGTTGGTGTTGTATCAGGTTCACAACCACCTTTAATTGATACTTTGTTATATGGTTTAATTTCGACTTTTTGAGTTCTAAATTGAAGAGTATCATATTTAGCGTCTTCTTTACAAGGGTCAAAATTTCCTGTTTCGTTATAACCGCCTCTTGAACGTAATACGGCAATAACATATTTTTTGCTATCGTCTTTTCTTGAGTCTGATGCAGTAATAATAAATGCAGGACCCGCATTATAACCACTTAAACCTAATACACGGCAAACATATAATTGGTCTGATTTTGTTAGGTAAGATTTTGCAATATATGGTAACTCATATCTTGGATATTGACTTCCTTTATATTTTTCAGCAGATGTACCACCGAAAACATTTTGGAATTCGCTAAAATCCTTTACCATAATTGGTTCAAAAGCAGGACCTTGTAATGTTTCGCCTACTAATCCTGCGGTAGTGATACCAAGTGTTTTTGCTGCATACTCAATATCAGTGATTTGTG
>JAEIGA010017702.1_pt1 | contig 10854 bp, 6 predicted proteins | sample 9270691 | NCBI WGS metagenome assembly JAEIGA01 (sample SAMN17057246, study PRJNA624740) | gut metagenome | biome: biome; isolation source: fecal sample | host: Bos grunniens | place: China: Xizang | collected 2019 | reverse complement strand
TCGTAGGCGACAATGCGTACCTTACCGCCATCGGCTACCTTCTTCTTATCCCAAGTGATCTTCACGGGGGCTACCATGGCTTGGCGGGCATTGGCAAAACCTCGGGGAGGACGATGGTAAAAGACATACCACTGACCATTGATCTGCTCGATGGAGCCGTGGGTATTGTGGGCAAAATTGGTGGTGGTGAGATGAGTGCCATCCTCGTTGGGTACCACACCGCGAGAGTCGACAAGCACACCGCCCGAGCGCCAAGGGCCAAGGGGTGAATCACCATAGGCATAGCGCAAGGCTGAATTGGTAGAGCCCAAACCATAATCGGGGCCTGAATAGCCAGAGAATACCATCACATACTTGTTGCCGACCTTACGTATGGAGGAAGCTTCGAAGAAATTAAAGTCGCCAGGGTTCTGCCCCTTGTAGAGAGACGGATAGGTGGTTCCTTCGGGATCACGCACCTCACCGTAGCGACTGCTGGCAGGGATGAAGTAGTCGTGTACCTTGGTGCCTGGACGCAGAGCATACATATTATCCTGATCAAGTTCGAAAGCAGTAGAACGCTGAAAACCATAGAAAACATAAGCACGGAAACCCTTGTCGTAGTCGGGGTCGCGCTTGTCGGTCACATATTCTACGAATACCGAGGGATCAAAATCAATTATCGAACCGGGCACACACTGGCGACCATCGGGGCTGAGGTTTATGGGAGTGAAGGGACCATCGGGGCGGTCGCTCTTACATACCATGGCTACGCGACGCCATCCACGAGAATGGGGATAGAGGTAGTAGGTTTTCTTACCAGTAGACCTATCTTGTACCTCCACGAGGTCGGGAGCAAACATGGTATCCCACTGACCATCAACATAGTGGGTAAAGATAGGGCCCTCGTCGCGCCATTGGGTAAGATTCTCGACAGGGGCACTCCACATGCGAATATCGGGACCACAATAGGCGCTGTAGGTGACGTCGTGCGAACCGATGATGTAGGCACGATACTGACCCGGATTGTCAGGGTCCTCAAACACACGGGGTTCACCATCGGGGAGATGTTCCCACAAAGGAAGGTAAGGATTCTGAGCAGTGGCCACTATCGCGGCTATCATAAGGCTCAAGGATAGAACGACTTTTTTCATAAAATTAGATGTTTACTTAAACAACAATTGCGCCATTTCACGCAGACTGCGGCGCCAAGTTTGGAACTCGTGGGCAGTACCCTCAGACACATAGCCTACGGCATGATGACCAGCAGCTTTGAGTTCCTCTACCGATTGGTTTATGGCATCGGGATTTTCCTTACCACCTGTGCTCTGGAAGATGAGGCGCACCTGCTTGGGGTCTTTTATATCGGCAGCAGAGTAGACACCACCGCTCATGAGGCCGTAATAACCGAATATCTCAGGACGGCGTAGGGTGATGAGGCGGGTCTCGAAAGCACCCATAGAAAGTCCAGCCATAGCACGATGCCACTTGTTAGCCTTGGTGCGGAAATGACTATCGATGTAGGGTACGAGCTCATCGACAAGCACAGTCTCGAACTCCTCGGCTGTGAACTGCTGCAATCCGCCAAAGCGCACCTCATTGGTCATTCCGTAGGTGGTGACGATGATAAACGGCTCGGCTTTTCCCTCGGCAATGAGGTTATCCATGATAAGGTTGGCGTGACCTTGATTCATCCATGCAGTTTCATTCTCGCCCCAACCATGTTGCAGATAGAGTACGGGGTAACGCTTGCGTCCCTTCTCATAGCCAGCGGGAGTGTATACGTAGGCTGTACGGATTGTTTGAGTGCTTTCAGACCAGAAAAGCACCTGCTGGACATTGCCGTGAGGAACATTTCTCACTGCATAGTCGTCGCCATCGTGGGCAGGAATCTCGATACCGCTCTCCCAACGGTTGCCACCGAAGAAGTGCATGACACCGGGGTCGTTGACTATGCCACCATCGATGGTGTAGTGATAGTAATGAAATCCCTCGTCTTCGGGCTTGGCCGTGGTAGCCACCCATGAGCCATCATAGGTTTTGTGAAGCTGAGTACCCTTGCCACCACCAAGTGTACACACTACAGACTTAGCCTCAGGGAACACGACGCGCAGGCGCACATAACCTTGTGAGTTAACCTGAGGATACTGCTGACCGGGTTGATTCTTGGTAGAGGGCTTGAAATCCTCCTTAATCTTGGGATTCTTAGGGAACGCTAGGTCGGGATTAAAAGAGGCACGCTGATTACCCTGCTGGGCACGAGCCTCGCTACGAGGACGTGCAGCCTTCTTGGGATGTTCCCATTTGGGGGCTTTCATACCTACGATATAGTCATAAGCACGCTTAGGCTTGTACTCGGTATCGAAAGGAAGCGGATAATTGCGTGCGCCAAGCCATGAATCGCGATCGCTAAGATTCCAGAAGGTGACATTCTTCACCACATCTTTATGTTTGCGAAGTACACGGAAAACACGGGCATACTGGTCGGCCAAATACTGATCAACCGAATCACTCACACTGATACCCTCGCGATTGAAACGCAAGTTGCCACCCATTTCTTCATTAACTCGAATATCGAGTTCCGTCATATGCACGTGGTCAACCACCTGTTTGTAGAGACTGATGGCACGGTCTATCTCCGGCTCGGTAGGGCCATAAATATTGTAGTGCCCCTGCATACCAATACCATGGATAGGCACACCGGCATCTTTCATTTTCTTAACCATCTCGTAGATGCGACGGCTCTTTATAGGGTCGCACTCATTATAGTCGTTGTAGAAGAGCAACGCATTAGGGTCAGCCTCGTGGGCATACTCGAATGCTTTGGCTATAAACTCATCACCTGCAATCTTATAGAGCTGCGACTGGCGATAGGGGTCCTCGGCACGAGGGTCATCGGTGATTGCCTCGTTCACCACATCCCAACAATACACCACATCCTTGTAACGATTTACTACGGTATGGATATGATTGCGCATACGAGAGAAAAAGACCTCCTTAGTAGGAGCATCGCTATACATCCATTCGCCAATCTGGCTATGCCACATGAGGCAGTGACCGCGCATCTTAAGACCATTCGCACGAGCAAAATTAGCAATACGGTCAGCAGCCTCCCAGTTGAACTGTCCCTCATTGGGCTCAGTGGGTCCGGGTTTCATGTCGTTCTCCGCAGTGATGGTTGCAAACTGTTGTTTGATCAGTTCCTGCTGCTGAAGATTGGTCACATTACGTTGGTTTACAGCTACACCTATCTGGAAATACTCTTTGTAGGCATCCTTGTAGCCCTGCGCCCATAGAGACGCGCTACCCACCAACATTAGAACAGCCAAGGATAATGTCTTCATACGTGTCATGGTATTATATTCTTTTATGATTGTACTTTATGGTTATATGACGTAGGCTATCGTAGTATGGAACCAATCCTCAAGTTCGTTCACCAGCACTAAAGATTCCAGAACTTGCTTTAGGATTGGAGTTAGAAGTCCCAACTCTCCAACATCTCCTGCATAAAGGAGTAATCTGTCATATCAATCCGTATGGGTGTAACAGCTACAAACCCATTGGTCAGGTTGGGGCGATCGGCATCGGCTGGATGCTCGTCTCTAAGGCAAAAGCTACCCACAAGCCAGAAGTAGTTACCACCACGCGGATGTGGGCGCTCCTCCCACTCTTGCGTCCACTCACCCTGTGCCATACGGCACACCTTGATACCCTCGTAGAGCGGCGTAGCGGGGAAGTTCACATTGAGGCAGGTCCCCTGAGGCAAGCCCTGCTCCAACACCTTGCGGACAATCTGTAATATATAGGGGCGCAGCGGCTCAAAGTCAGCCTCGGGCGAATGGTTGTCGAGCGAGAAACCTACTGAGGGGATACCCTTCATGCAACCCTCGATAACAATGCCCATAGTGCCCGAATAGTGGACGTTGACACCCGAGTTATCGCCATGATTGATACCTCCGATAATCATGTCGGGCTGGCGTTCAGTGACATCGTGCAATGCCATCTTGATGCAGTCTACCGGTGTACCCGAACACTTGTAGATAGTGAGTCCTTCGCGTTCACTCACCAGACTATAATATACTGGATCCTTGGAGGTAATGGCGCATCCCATACCCGAGCGGCCTCCATCGGGGGCCATCACAATCACGTCGGCTACAGGAGCCAATATCTCAGCAAGGAAGTTCACGCCTCGCGCCTTGTATCCATCATCATTCGAAATCAGTATCAAGGGTCGTTCGTTGTTCATAGTCGTCTTTATCTATAATTTATAATAAATACCGGGGATCAGCAATTGTGCGATGCTACATTGGGCGAATTTAGTACAAAAACCGCGAAGGACCAAAAGTTATTAACAAAATTGGGAAGTTATCCACTTTTTTAGAACTTTTATGACATTTCTTTAGGCAAATTAGGTAGATTATTACTTACTTCGCAACTTAAAACAAAAAGTAAGTATTAGAAAATGGGAAAGATTATTGCATTGGCCAACCAAAAGGGAGGTGTAGGTAAGACCACTACCGCCATCAACCTCGCTGCTTCGTTGGCAACCCTGGAGAAGAAGGTTTTGCTTATCGATGCCGACCCCCAGGCCAACGCCTCATCGGGATTGGGTGTTGACATCCACAATGTTGACTGCTCCATATACGAATGCCTCGTGGATGACCGCGACCCACGCGAAGCTATCTACACCACCGATATTGAGGGCCTCGAGGTAATTGCCTCGCACATTGACCTCGTAGGTGCAGAGATTGAAATGCTCAACCTCGAACGTCGTGAAACAGTGATGAAGCGTATGCTCGACACCCTTGTTAACGAATACGACTACATCCTGATTGACTGCTCCCCCTCGCTCGGCCTCATCACGGTGAACGCGCTCACAGCGGCAAACTCTGTCATCATCCCCGTACAATGCGAATATTTCGCACTAGAGGGCATCAGCAAGTTGCTCAACACCATCAAGATTATCAAGTCGAAGCTCAACCCCGCACTCATCATCGAGGGATTCTTGCTCACCATGTACGACTCACGCCTGCGTCTCAGCAACCAGGTATACGATGAGGTGCGCCGCCACTTCCAAGAACTGGTGTTCGACACCGTCATCCAACGCAACGTACGACTGAGCGAAGCACCTAGCCATGGTATACCCGTCATCCTCTACGACGCCGAGTCAAAGGGTGCACACAACTACCTTGCCCTAGCACAAGAAATCATTAAGAAGAACACAAACTAATCCGACACATGGCAGCACAAAAGAAATACAGTACACTCGGTCGTGGCCTCGACGCGCTCATCTCTACCGACTCGGTAAAGACGGGCGGTTCATCGTCAATCAGTGAGATTGCAATCAGTAAGATTAAGGCCAACCCAAATCAGCCCCGCCGCGAGTTTGACCCCGAGGCGTTGCAGGAATTGGCCGACTCCATCAAAGAGATCGGTATCATACAGCCCATCACTCTACGTCAGATGGAGGACGGGACCTATCAGATTATCGCTGGTGAACGCCGTTTCCGCGCATCGCAACTCGCAGGGCTCTCCACCCTACCCGCCTACATTCGCACTGCCGACGACGAGAACGTGATGGAGATGGCACTCATTGAGAATATCCAGCGCGAAGATCTCAATGCCATGGAAATCGCTCTAGCCTATCAGCACCTGCTCGATGAGTATGACCTCACCCAAGAGCGCCTCAGCGAGCGTGTAGGCAAAAAACGCACCACCATCGCCAACTACCTGCGCCTGCTCAAGCTCCCCGCACAGATACAGATGGCTCTCAAGAACCATGAACTCGACATGGGACATGCACGTGCCCTGCTCTCGCTGGACAATCCAGTGGATCAGATTAACCTCTTTCAAGACATACAAATCATGGGGTACTCTGTGCGCAAGGTGGAGGAGATAATCAAGAAGATGAAGAGTACCAAGACTCCTACTCCAACCAAATCCGCGGGCGAATACGACCTGCTCAAGAAGCATCTCTCAAATTTCTTCAACACGGACGTACAACTCACCTGCAATGCCAAAGGTAAGGGCAAGATTGCCATCACCTTCAAGGACGAGGACGAATTACAACGCATCATCACCCTGTTGGACAAACTGAAAGCTTGATGCCGCACCGAAGGAATCACATATTACTCATCGGCCTGTTGCTCATGCTTAGCTTAGGCACTCGTGCTGAGGCACTTGTGCCCATGGATACCTGTGCCGACTCACTACGGCAGGAACAGCTTATCATGCTCACCGACTCGCTCCACCGCGATGTCACTCGTAAGCTCACGGCCCCCCCCCGCATGCAGGCAAATCCCATGCGTTCCCTCACCACCACTGATGTCGATGTGGCCGACTCCCTCATAGCTCTCCCTGATAGCGGGCGCGCCACCCGCCGCGAATTGCGCGCCCAGCGACTCGCGTCCTTCACCCCCGACCCCAGCCGCGCGACATGGGCAGCTCTCGTATTTCCTGGTGGCGGACAAATCTACAACCACAAGTACTGGAAGCTACCCATCGTATACGGTGGGTTCATAGGCTGTGCCTATGCCCTCAACTGGAACAACCAAATGTATAGCGACTACTCGCAAGCCTACCTCGACATCATGGATGATGACCCCACTACGGCCAGCTACGAGGATTTCCTACCCCCACGCTACAATGTGGAGGCCAACAAGGACTACCTCAAGCGTGTGTTCAAGAACCGCAAAGACAACTACCGCCGTCAACGCGACCTCAGCATTTTTAGTTTTATCGGCGTATATCTGCTCTCGGTGGTAGATGCTTATGTGGATGCCGAACTTTCAAACTTCGACATCTCGGAGGACCTCAGCGTACAGATACGCCCCAGCATCATCGATACACCCCAACAACACCTACGCAATCAGTCCTATGGACTACAATGCAGCTTCAGCTTTTGATTAGGAAGCATAGATTGCTTTTTGAGCGGAGTTATTCTTTACATATGTTTAAGCAAGAATCCTGAACATATAGCCTCAGTTTGAACACTATTATAAAATCCATCTTCATTATATTTTGCTTCAAATCTCAATATAAAAACAGTTATTTTATCAATATCTACAGAGTGACGACATACGACCACTTGCAAAACCTTCCTAAATTACACCTGAGCCAGGTATGTGAGTCATTGGATATCGGGCGGAGAGCTTTATCATTTAAACTTGGCAAAATCATTTTTTTACACTAATTTTGTAGCTTATTCGACAAACTGACATAGCGAATGAAGAAAACATTCTATATAGCACTCGCAGCCCTCACTCTAATGACTGGCTGCACTACGCTGAAGCGTACTTTCGGCTTCGCTCCCAAGAGCACATCGAGCACCGTAACCTCTACTGCAACAATTGACACCGTGGAGGCTACCCTTGACAGTACGCTACTCACCACCGACACCTTAATTGAGGTTACACAGCCGGCCATCGCCATTCCCGAGGAGTGGACTACCATCCAGGACGATTCGCTCGTGGTTCTCGAGAGCATGTCGGGCGAACTCGACAGCCTGCTCAACAGCTGGTATGCGCAGACTTTCCTCATGGTTGACACTACATGCACTGCCACCACCACGAACCCCGTATTCAGCGACACCGTATACACAGAGCGCCTGGCCAATCTGCCTTGCCTCGTGCCTATGGTATATAACCAGCCCGTACGTACGCACATTGACCGCTACGCTACCAAGTTGCGTCATCAAGTGTCGTACATGCTCGGTATGATGGAGTATTATGAGCCTCTCATTGAGCAAGCTCTCGATGTGCATGGTGTACCCAACGAACTCAAGTACCTCCCCGTGGTGGAGTCAGCACTCAACCCCGTTGCCGTGTCACGCGTGGGGGCCACCGGTTTGTGGCAATTCATGTATAGCACCGGCAAGCTTTACGGACTCAAGCAGAATAGTCTGGTAGATGATCGCCGCGATCCCGTGAAGGCCACTTGGGCAGCCGCCAAGTACTTGCGTGCCCTATATGACCGCTTCGGAGATTGGAGTCTCGCCATTGCGGCCTATAACTGCGGTCCTGGCAACGTAAACAAGGCCATCTATCGCTCTGGAGGAAAAACCGCCTTTTGGGATATCTATTGGAACCTCCCGCGCGAGACACGCGGTTACCTGCCCGCCTTTATCGCTGCCACCTACATCATGACCTACCATGCTGAACACGGCATCTGTCCCATGGATAGCAAGCTCCCCCTCGCCACAGATACCATCATGGTAAACCGCCTGCTCCATTTTGACCAGATCGTGGCCGTGTGTGACATCGATATCGAGACCCTACGCGGCCTCAACCCACAGTATCGTGAGGATGTCATCCCTGGAAAGTTCCAGCCAAACTCGTTGCGTCTTCCTGAGGACAAGATACGTGACTTCATCCTCTCGGGCGACTCCATCTACAACTACGAACGCGAGAAATACTTCTCCGAAGAGAAGGTCAAGGTTCTCAAGAACCAAGCTACCAATAGTGGCTATGTAGTGCACAAGATACGCAGTGGAGAGAGCCTTTCGACCATTGCACGTCGCTACCGCGTCACCATCACAGAAATCAAGCGTTGGAACAACTTACGAAGCAACAATATCGTAGCAGGCAAGACACTTAGGATTTATCCGCGATAAATATAATTGAAAATTAAAAATTAAAAATATCATATACCCATTGAGATTCAAGCTACTCAAGAAGATGTCTGCTTTAACTTTTAATTTTTAACATCATCCATTCCATGAACACCGACAAGGAACAAGCCGAAGAGAAGCTCATCAATGAAGCCTTCCAGGGCCTATTGGCCTCCTATCTTGCATCCAAGCATCGCAAGAAAGTCGACATCATCACCCGCGCATTCAACTTTGCCAAGCATGCCCACAAAGGCGTACGCCGCAACTCGGGCGAACCCTATATATTGCATCCCATCGCAGTAGCCCGTATCGTGAGCGAAGAGATAGGGCTCGGTTCTACCTCTATCTGCGCTGCACTGCTACACGATGTGGTAGAGGATACCGACTATACGGTTGAGGATATCTCCAACCTCTTTGGCCCCAAGATTGCCCAGATTGTGGACGGTCTCACCAAGATTTCCGGAGGTATCTTTGGGGATAAGGCCTCAGCGCAAACTGAGAATTTCAAGAAGTTGCTGCTCACCATGTCTGAAGATATCCGCGTAATTCTCATCAAGATTGCCGACCGCCTTCACAACATGCGCACCTTAGAACACATGGCCCCCAACAAGCAGTACAAGATAGCCGGTGAAACTCTCTATATATACGCCCCCATCGCCTACCGCCTCGGTCTCAACAAAATCAAGATGGAACTCGAGAACCTAAGTTTCAAATATGAACACCCAGAGGAATATGCTTCCATCGAGGAAAAACTTGCCACCACACAGGCCGAGCGCGAGAGACTCTTCTCCGCCTTCACCGCCCCCATCCGCGAGCGCCTCGACGCTATGGGCATTGACTACACCCTTACAGGACGTATCAAATCGCCCTACTCCATTTGGAAGAAGATGCAGAACAAGCATCTGGCATTCGACGAAATATTTGACATCCTTGCCGTTCGCATCATCTTCAACCCCAAGAATCCCAAGGAAGAGGCCAATGAGTGTTTCAACATATACATTGCCCTCACACAACTTTACCGCTCGCACCCCGACCGCTTCCGCGACTGGGTAAACCAACCTAAGACCAACGGTTACCAGGCCCTGCACATGACCCTCATGAGCAACCATGGTGAATGGGTAGAGGTACAAATCCGTAGCCGTCGCATGGACGACATCGCCGAACAAGGTGTTGCAGCACACTGGAAATATAAGGAGAGTGGCTATATCGAAGAGGAGGAGGTCGACCTCAACAAGTGGCTCCACACCATCAAGGAGATCCTTGACGATCCCCAACCCGATGCCATGGACTTCCTCGATGCTATCAAACTCAACCTCTACTCATCTGAAATCTTCGTCTTCACACCCAAAGGCGAGATCAAGACCATGCCGCAAGGCTGCACTGCGCTCGATTTCGCATTCACCATCCATTCCGTGGTGGGCACCCATTGTATCGGTGCCAAGGTAAACCACAAACTCGAGCCCATGAGCCACGTGTTGCAAAGTGGCGACCAAGTGGAGATCCTCACTTCGAAGACCTTGAATGTAAAACCCGACTGGCTCAGCATGGTCACTACAGCTAAGGCCAAGAGCAAGATACAAGGCATCCTACGCCGTGAAGAGCGCAATGCCGTAAAAGAGGGTGAGGCCATCCTCGCGCAATTCATACAGCACGAGGACCTCATCGTAGACGAGTCGGCCATCCTGCGTCTCTGCGACCTCCACAGTTACACCACCCGCGACCAACTTCTTGCCGCCATCGGAAAGAAGGCCATCCAATTAGGCGATGCGGATAAAAATGCTCTCAAGGGCAGTAGCAACAACTTCCTTGGCCGTCTTTTCCGTAGTAGTAGCAAGCCTGCCAACTCTGCTTCCAATGCCGAGTTCCCCGTGCAGAAGATCGATAAGAAACGTCCTTTAATCCTCACTGACGAAGCTCTGCAGAGTACCTACCACATGGCACCTTGCTGCCACCCCATCCCAGGCGACGACGTGCTCGGTTATATCGACGACGACGGGCAAATCATCATTCACCAGCGTAAATGTCCCAAGGCAGCCAAGCTCAAGGCCGCCTATGGCAATCGTCTCGTAGCCGCTGAGTGGAGCACCCACAAGCTCTTGCACTTCTCCGTATCCATAAACATCCAAGGTATCGATGGTGTGGGTATTGTAAATCAGATTACAAACATAATCTCTCAAGAACTCAACGTAAACATGGAGCGCATACTCATCGAAGCCTACGACGGCATCTTCGATGGCACTATCCGCCTCCGCGTGCACGATGTGGAT
>JAEIGA010017701.1_pt1 | contig 10854 bp, 8 predicted proteins | sample 9270691 | NCBI WGS metagenome assembly JAEIGA01 (sample SAMN17057246, study PRJNA624740) | gut metagenome | biome: biome; isolation source: fecal sample | host: Bos grunniens | place: China: Xizang | collected 2019 | reverse complement strand
CAATCAATTATTAATTCTTTAGTAAACGATATTATAATGCCAGCAATCTCAATAATAACTGGAAAAGTTGATTTTTCAGAAATGGTATTTACTGTTGGTGAAGCATCTATTAAATACGGTAATTTCATCACAGCTATCGTAAACTTTTTAATTATAGCTTTTTCTATCTTTATAGCAATTACATACATGAATAAGTTTACTAAAAAAATGGAAGCAATTAGTTTAGGACAAGTTGAAAAAATTAGCAAAAAATTAGGAAAAACAAAAAAAGAAGAACCTGTTCCAGAACCAACTGTAAAAGTTTGTCCATTCTGTTTTAGTGAAATACCATATAAAGCAACAAAGTGTGCTCATTGTACATCAGATTTAGAAACAAAATAATTTTTAAAAATAAAAAACATCAAAAGTTTAAACTTTTGATGTTTTTATTTTTTTACATTTTCCAAGATATCTATATTCAAAAGCTCATTTGCTTTTTCCTGCGTTAAATATTTATACTTAACCATTTTATTTAACACTTGTGCTTGTCTTTGTTTTGCAAGTTCTGGATTTTTTGTTGGAGCATATACTGATGGAGCATTTGGAATACCTGCTAAAAGTGTAGATTCATACAAATTCATTTCTTGTGGATTTTTATCAAAATATCCATGTGCAGCATCATATACACAATAATATCCATCACCAAAATATATTGTATTTACATATAATTCTAAAATTTCCTCTTTAGTACATGCTTTTTCATATTCAAAAGCCATAAATATTTCTGCAATCTTTCTTGTTAATTCTTTCCTTTGAGTAAAATATGTATTTTTAGCAAGTTGTTGCGTTATTGTACTTCCCCCTTCAGCTAAACTCATTGTTTGAATATCTTTCACAATAGCTCTAGCAATCGAAATCAAGTCCACACCATTATGTTCAAAAAACCTTCTATCTTCCACAGCTACAATTGCATTTATATAATTTTTCGGTAAATCCTCATATTTTATATAATTTATCTTTTCTTTTTTTATTTCTTCTATTTTTACTTTAATACTTGTCTCTTGTATTGCTTCTTCATATAAATTATATCCTTCATATACAAATACCCCAAAGATTGCAATAAGCAATACAATTCCTAAAATAAATACTTTTTTTATAAATTTAATCATATGCTCGCTCTCCTTTCTTCAATTTGTATTTAGAATTAATCCATTACTTTTTCTAGAAAAGCTTTACATCCTTCTAAAACATCTTCATAAGTTCTGTCAAAATTCCCTGTAAACCAAGGATCCGCAATATCTCTTGGGTTATTTGAAAAATCTAATAATCTATATACTTTATTTTCAGAATCATTTCCGATAATTTTCTTTATATTTCTTATATTAGATTCTTCCATACCTAATATATAATCATATTTATCATAATCATTTTTAGATAATCTTACGGACTCTCTATGTTCCCATGGAATTCCAACAGAATTTAATTTTTGAACAGTTCCATGATGCACATCACTTCCTAATTCTTCGTAACTTGTTGCACTTGATTTAATCAAAAATTCATTTTCTTTTCCAAGTTTTTTTACCATATCTTTTAAAACAAATTCAGCCATTGGTGAACGACATATATTTCCTAAACATACAAACATTACTTTTATCATTTTCATTCTCCTATTTTTAATTTATTTTATCATTAATCCAATTTTTTTCAACTATATTAATCATTTATTAAAACTTTATATCTTCATAATTCTACTTTTTTTGACATATATTAAAACTTCTAATATTATTGGCATAAAAAAAATAGGTCAATTTCTCAACCTATTCAAATTTATTATTGATTTTCATTTTTATTTAATTCTACTATTTGTGACGCAATATATTTACTACTGCTTGATCCCATTGCCATATATAAAGCAGTATCAGTAAATAGTGAATCTTCAGCTATATTCCTTTGATTATATTTCTTTCCAATTGCAATTACAGTATTAAATACCGAATCATATAAATCACTAAAGAAATTTAATGTTTCTTCTATTGAAGTCCTTTTTACTCTATTTTCAATTAAACCTTTTATATCTGAAATAGGTAAAGCTTGTTTTAAACAACAAATTATAATTAAATATGCTATATGTTCTCTTGAATATTTTTTCTTTATTGGAGCTGGCATTATGCCAAGTTTCACATAATTATTTATCATTGAATTTGTTATAATTTTTGCATTTTCATCTGTTTTATGAAATGACATATATTTTTCCATTAACGCAACTACTTGATCCATATATAAATCAATTTCAGGTAATTCATCCCAATATGGTAATTTATGTTTAATTATTGTGAAATAATCTTCAAATTTTTTATCAATTTTCGACATTATTATTCCCTCTTTTTCATTTAATATGATATATAATAACACATTTTAAAGTTTTTTTCAACATTTAAGCTTCTATATCCTTTAATTTTCAACACTTTAAGCAGATTTTGTATAACAAAAAACCTTTAAACTTAAGATTAAGTTTAAAGGTTTTAATTTTAGTGAATTACATTTGCAATTATTCCATAAGATAAAATCATCATTATGATACTTGCCATTATAATTCCAAGCATTATTGTAGCAAATGTTTTCTTTTTCTCCATATTTAAAACCGAAGCAATTAATGCTCCTGTCCATGCACCAGTTCCTGGAAGTGGAATTCCTACAAATATTAATAATCCCCAATATCCAAATTTTTCTATTTGACCTTTATTTTTTTCAACTTTTTCATCTAACCAATTAGCAATTTTATTGAAAAAATTCACTTTGCTATTTTTCATCCAAGCTAATACTTTTGTTATTAATAATAATATAAACGGTACTGGAATAACATTTCCTATTATACTAATTACATATCCTGGAAGTGGCTCTAGCCCTAGTAAAGCAGCAGCTAATATTCCTCCTCTTAACTCAAGAATAGGCATTAAAGATATTATAAATACCAATATTTCTTTACCATAAGCAATTGAAGCTAATCCTCCAAATGCACCAACTATTGCTCCAACTAATTTCTCACTCATTTTATATCTTTAGATAGTTTTACTATCTATTCTCCTCTCTTTTTCAATACTTTTTCTATTCTAACATTAATATATATTTTATTCAACTTCTAAATTTAAAATATTTTCCGCAGTTGATTCACCAACAAATTCTTCCGGAAAAACAACTTCATTTATATTAAGTCTATTTAAAATATTTTTATGAAGTTTGTTTCCAGCTTTAGCAATTATATATTTAACACCTCTTTCTTGAAGAATCATACAAGATAATATACTAGCAGATATATTTTCACCAAAGCACACAACGCCTATATCAAAATCTTTTATTGGAAGTTTTTCCCATGCATCTTCTGAAGTTACATCTAAACAAACCGCTTTTGTCACATAATGTGAGACTTCTTCCACTATATGCATATCACTATCTACTGCTAAAACTTCAACTTTTGAATCAGTTAATTTTTTAGCAATTGTTTTTCCATATTTTCCAAGTCCCACTATAATACATTGTTTTTTCATCATTTTTCTCCTTTAGTATAAAATTACATTTTCTGTTGGATAATCTACTAATCTATCTATCGGTTCATCGTGTACAAACGCTAGTACCATTGCAATCGGGCCAATTCTTCCGACAAACATCAATAATAATAATAGTAGATCACCAATAATATTAATGCTTGTTGACCCATCAACTACCAATCCAGCATTACTTAAAGCAGATATACTTTCAAATATTACCTCTAGCAAGCTAGCATCTTTATTACAATATGCTAATAACATACTTGAAAATAATGCTAATACAATAAATATTATAAAAATTGTAAATGCCTTTCTTACAACCATATTAGGAATTTTTTTCCAGAACATTATTGTATTCTCTCGTCCTCTTAAAGTTGCAATTACAGTTGCAATAATTATAGCTGGCACAACTACTCTCATTCCTCCTGCAGTTGATGCTGGTGCTCCACCAATAAGCATTACTATTATTAACAACAATTTACTTGCTACTGAGAATGATTCTAAATTTATTAAAGAAAATCCAGCAGTACGTGCAGATAGTGCCATAAACAAACTATTTAAAATTGACATTTGCGGTTCAAAAATTTTAATCAATATTGCTGGCACAATTGTAAATATTAATGAATAAATTAATATAATTTTGGTTTGCAATTTTAATTTATTAAAACTCTTAAATTTATTTTTCTTCAGATCTTCAATCACAAATATTCCTATACTTCCTATTAACATTAATAAAATTAAAACAATTTGTAAGTATATATCTGATTTATATTTTAACAAACTAGTTGTACCTAAAATATCAAATCCTACATTTGTAAATGCAGATATTGAATGAAAGATTCCATACCAAATTCCATTTAACATTCCAAACTCTGGTATGAATCTTATTGATAATAGAATTGCTCCAACTAATTGAACTTTCCAAACCGTATTAAAAACAAACATCGAATGTTCTTTTATTGTATTATAATCATTATCTCCACCAGTATTATCACTTACCATCATAATGTCTGAAAATCTCATTTTTTTATTACTTCTAGCCCAAACATAAGAAATAAAAACAATGAATCCTAATGCTCCAACTTCCATTAAAACTAATATAACTAACTGACCTATAAAATTAAATTGTTCTAGTATCGGAGTTTTTAAAATAGCGGTTCCTGTAACAGTAGAAACTGACGCAAAAAACGCTTCGTGAAAACTGATTTCCATATTATTACATATTGGAAGCCATAAAATTATGGTTCCTATAATGCTTATTAAAATCAAACCTACCAAAGGTACTAAATAACTTTTATTCTTCATTTGTTCATCCTCTTTTATCTTTTTTTAATTATATCCTTAATTTTTTCTAGTGTAAATATTTTTAAAATTAAAATATGCAAGTTTCCCTAATACTTTTTCATTTTTATTACAAAATATTAACTATAAATTAAACAAAAAAAGAAATGCTTTTTAGCATTTCTTTTCAACTCTGATATTAAAATTTTCTTCTATTTATTACATATGTGCTACCTGGAACTCTTTTGGCTTGATGTTTAATTTGCCCTGCCACCTCACCAATTTCTAATGTAGTTTTATATATTTTAGAGTCAACTTCAAGAACCGCAATTGAAATTGTTGTTAGTGGAAATTGTTCTATAATTCCTCTTCTATTTGCAACTTCAACATATCCTCTCTCTACATCATCTTCATTATAAAAATCTACCGCAAATTTATCAAATTCTAATATAATATTTTGACAAACTTTATCATAATCTGTTGCTCCTGTTATAGCAACAAAATCATCTCCACCAATATGTCCAATAAAATTATCACTATCTTGAATTTGATGAATATGTTTTGAAATAGTTCTTGCTGTAAATTTTATTATTTCATCTCCATTTGCAAATCCATAAACATCGTTATAAGCTTTAAAATTATCTAAGTCAAAATATAACATTGCAAATGTCTCTTTATTTAACAACCTTTTTTTCATTTCAGCTTGAATTTGTACATTTCCAGGTAACCCTGTTAATGGACTAATTCTTCTATTTTTAGTTAAAAGGCCTACTATATTTTTAATTGTATAAAAGAAATATTCTTCATCTAGCGGTTTTTTTATATAATATTGTACATCTGTTTTTAGTACATCAACAGCATGTTCTTTTTCTCTATTTGAACTTATTACAATTATTGGTGTAATACTGTTATCTTCATTTGATCTAATACTTTTACAAAATTCCACAATATTAATATCTGCAGTATCTTCATCTATTATAATTAGAGATGGAATATTTCTTAAAGCCACTTCAAGTTCAGAAGTTTTAACAGATTTAAATTTATATTCATCTGTCTCCCTTCTGAAACTTTCTTTTAACTTATCTTTTAATTCGTTCTCATTATCAATTATATATATATCGTGTACCATATATACCTCTTTATTTCTAACGTGTTATTTCTTTTACTTCTTCTTTTTCAAAATCATTTACTGTTATAACTTTTACTGTTATTGTATTTAAACCTTCTACTAATGGAATATCAAATGTTGTTTCTTTAGCATTTTCTTGGTCTAAAGTTACATCATAATCTTGACCATTAATATTTAATAATAATGTTTTAATTCCATCTGATGTTTTAGCGAAAACAGTTGCAGTGTCAACTGAACCTTCTTTTGGTTCTATTTGTATCTCGATATCATCTGGACTTGCTTCTGAAGTAATTTCTTCTGTAACTTCTGTAACTGTATCATCAACACTAGTTGCTGTAACAAAAATTTTGTTTGTTCCTAGTTCTAATTCTGGTAATGGGAATGACACTTCTGTTGGATTTTCTTCTGAAATTTCTACATTGTAATCCATATCATTGATTTTTAATGTTATTGCTTTAATTCCATTTTCGTGGAAACATTTTACATCACCTGATTTTTTATCTGCAGCAATTGTTACTGTTATATCTGGTTTTGTAACTCCAGTAAATGTTTTTGTTTCTGTAGTACTGTTATTATTTTTATCTACAGCAACTATTAGTAAATCATTTCTACCTTTTAGAATTTCTATCTCAAACTCTATTTTTTTATCATCATCTTCAGTAACTTCTACTTTTACTTCTTCTTCATCATTCCATCTATATGTTACAAAATCTATTGATGTTTCGTCTGTTGCAACTACTTTCAATTTCTTTTGATCTGTAAGTCCTATATCAATTACCGGATATATTTTATCTTCTCCAGTTTCTGAAGTAAATTCTTCTTGATATATAGCTTCTACTCCATCTATATCTGTTACTTTAACTGTTAAAGTATGAGTTCCTGCTAGAAGTGGGACATCCGCTTCCATAGAAGCTTCTCCTGTTCCTTTTACATTATTTTCTTTTCCAGAATCCCAACTATAAATTAATTTTTCTATAGCTTTATCATGACTAACAAGTACTTTTACTGTTGTCTCTAATTTTTCGGTGGTAATTACAGCTTCTGTTGGAGCCACTGGTGCTTCTGCAACAGTTTCTTTATTTTTTACAACTCCATATATACCTCCTGCTATTAAACATACTGCAAAACATGCAATTAATACCGCAAATACTCTTACAATCGTATCTGATCCTGATGGTTTTCCACCTGAACTTTTATTTGGATTATAATCTAATATTTGATTCATTTGTCCACTCCTTCTACTTTTATCCTATACTTCAAGCTAGATTATATCATATAGGATTTTTGTTGTAAACACAAAAAAATACCTTTTTATACAATTTTTTCCATACATTTTTATCTTGATTTTTCAACATTTTCAAGGCTTTTTAAAAAGAAAAAATCTCCTTTTTCCATAAGTCTTATCCAATTGCAATAAACAAAAAAGATGAACTTTAAAAGTTCATCTTTTTTACTATATTAATTATATTAATACATATTTTTTAATTAAAGATATACCTGTAGCCATTATTGTAAATACAACTAATGCTAACCATGTATATGTAGGTGCAGTACCTGTTGAAATTGATAATATAACTTCAGCTGTATCTATATCATCTTCACCTTCTTTTTCGTTATTTGGTGTAGAATCTATATCTGGTGTATTACTATCATTTTTATCTTCGCTAATTTCAGCTGTATTTATTTTCTTATCAAAATTATTTTCTCCGTTAATCCATTTTAATGTTACTTGAACAGATGCTGTTTCACCTGGTTGTAATTTTGTATTTGATAATGCGTTTGTTGTTATTTTCTTATCTGATACTTTTGTCCATTGAGTATTTTCTTCTGCTATAAATTCTAGTCCTTCTGGAATGTAATCAGTAATTTCTGTTGCATATCCAGCAATTTCACCTTCATTTTTAACAGTTATATTATAAACAAATTTTACTGTTGTTGTATCAATTCTTTTTCTATGGATTTCAACTTTTTGTAAACCGTCTGTTGATGAAACAGGTATTTCTCTTGTTGTTCCATTTTCTGTAATAATTATTTTAACTAAATCTTTTTGTAAGCTTAAATCAAAATATTTTACATATACATTTTCATTATCAATATCATCTTCACCGTCTTTATTATTATCTGGTGTTGAGTCAACATCGTCTATTGGATCTCCGTTTTCATCTTCATCATCTGTTATTTCTGCAATATTTTTAATTGTTCTTTGAGCTTTGTCTGTAGCTTTATTTTCTACAACTTTAAATACAATTAAAACATCTTCATAATCAGGTGTTTTAGATGTTGATTTATCAAATGCATCTAATAGACAATCATCTTTTCTTTCTTCAGATTTATCTTTTGATAGATAATCTGTTTTTACTGAAACAGCAGCTTCTAAATCTGTTGTCTCATTTCCATTTTTATCATATAATTTCCATCCGTATTTTTTATTTGTTTCATCATTTTTAACAAATTCTAATCCTTTTGGTAAATTATCAGATATTTCCTTAGCATATCCTGCTAAGTTTCCTTCATTATATACTCTTATTGTATATGTGATTAAATCGCCATTTTCAACATGTAAAGGATTTGTTCCACCATTAGCTACTGAATAGTTAATTTTTCCATCTGTTACTGTAACTTTTGGTTCTCTTCCTTCTACTTTTGAATCGTTAACTTTTGTAATGAATTTTTGTAAACTCAAATCAAACTCTTTTGATTCTGTTGTTAAGTTTTCATAATCATTATCATCTTCTTTAGATTCTTCACCTGGATATTCATCTGGATTTACAGTATCTGGATTTGAATCTATATCATTAACATCTTCTTTGTTTATATCAGAGTCTTTTGTTACTTCTGCGACATTTCTTAAATTATGATTTGAAACTTCATCAGTTAATACTACACAAACTACTTGAATGTCTTTATAAGCTAATTTAGTTCCATTTTCTCTATCAAAACCTTCAATTAGATTTTTTGTATCTGTATCTGAAGATTTTAATTTTGTTGATGTTAATTTTACTTTTCCAACAACAACATCAATATCTTCATATTTGTTAATATCTGCAAAATCATCAATTGAAACATTTTTTGTAGCATTTTCAATTGTATTTAATTTTACTGTTTTTGTATCTTCCGGAATTGCCCAATAGTTATCAACGTTTGTTGTATGTCCTACTATAAAACCTAAACCTTCTGGTAAATAATCTGCAACTTCTTCTGCATATCCAGCAAGTTCACCTTCATTATATACTCTTATTGTATATGTAATAATATCACCTTTTTCAACTATTAATGGAGTTTTTACAGTTGTGTATGTTGCGTTTGTACTTGTTCCGTCTTTTAATTTTGATACATCTACAACTGGTTCTCTATTAACTGTTGGTGCATTTTTATTAATTTTTGTTACAAATTTTTGTAAACTTAAATCAAATGTTTTTCCTACTACTTCTACTTTTTCAAAGTCATCATCATCTTCTCTACCTTTATAGAAATAATCAGGATCTGTTAAATCTTCTTTATTGTCATTGTTTCCTGTATATCCATTTGAATCATAATCATTTTTTGTATAATCATTATTATCTGGAGTAGAATCTCTATCTTCGATTTCATCTGCTTTGATTTCAGCAATGTTTGTTAATACACTTGAAGCTTTTGCTGAATCAGTAACTTTACATTCAATTTGAACATATTTACTACTTAATGTTTCATCGTTTTCTTTGTCAAATGCATCTATAACTTCATTTCTTAAGTATTCTGTTGTGTATATTACAACATTTTCACCTTCAGAAACTTTTGTCCATCCATAAGTAGTGTTTATATTACTATTTTCTACTAATTCTAATCCTTTTGGTAAAGCATCAACTATTGTTGTTCCTCTAGCATCAATATCAGCTTCGTTATATACTCTAATTTCATATACTATAGTATCGCCATTAGAAACTTTAACTGGAGCTTTAGCATGTTTATAAACTGCTGTTGAACTTGTTCCTTCTTTTAATCCAGTAACATCAACAACTGGAGCTCTATTTACAGTTTCATCATTTACTTTTACTATATATTTTCTTAAAGCTAAGTCTGCAGTTGATCTGTCTATATCATAACCAACAGTTACTTTGTGAGGTGTTTCTCCTCTTGTTACTAAAACAACTGGTTGATATACTTCAATACCTTCATCATTTGTTGTATTGTTTTTCCATAAAGACGCTTTAGTTTCAAAGTTAGAATAAGATAATTCTACATTTACTTTAGTTGTTGTTTTATTTTCTTTTGGTAGATATATGTAATATTGAACATCAAAAATTTCATTTACATTTTTATCTGTAAAGTTTTCTTCACCTTCAATATATATTTTATAATCTTCTTTAGAAATTTCTTTACCATCTTGATCTAATACTTTAATTGCATATTCAGTTGCAGCAGCTGTTCCTGAAGTAATTTTAAATGGTCCAGCAACATAATAATTTGAATCATCTAAAATTGTAGCTCCAGTTGTTGTTTCTGCAATTGCAGGATAAGTAACTTCTGCTGGTTCTTCTGCTACTTTAGCAGATTCTACTAAGTATTTATATAAATGGTCTGCCATTTCTTGACGATATGGGTATCCAGTTACATCATTATAAGAACCTTCTTCAGTTGTTCCATCCATATTTATTTTTAATAAATTAATAGCTGGTAAATTTTCTGAATTATATATTTCAACTCCCTCTTGATTTGTTGAATCATTATTTGTAAAATACCAGATTGCATATTGTTGAACTACATCTATATCATCATCTGTTAAAAACGCTTTAACTGTTTCTAAATCAAATGTGTCATAGTCAGCAAATGCTTTTGCTAAAAAATCATCTTTTTGTTCTGGTGTTTGTTTTTCTAAGTACATATTGTTTAATAACCAAATCAAAGATTTATAGTTTGCATTCCATTTTTCAGTATCTGCAT
>JAEIGA010017700.1_pt1 | contig 10855 bp, 9 predicted proteins | sample 9270691 | NCBI WGS metagenome assembly JAEIGA01 (sample SAMN17057246, study PRJNA624740) | gut metagenome | biome: biome; isolation source: fecal sample | host: Bos grunniens | place: China: Xizang | collected 2019 | reverse complement strand
TTGATTCTATATCAGTCAAGGTGATTACGGTTACCGAGATTGAGGTAGAGGACCCGGAAAGCGAAACCGGATTTAAGACTGAATCTGTGGAGACCATAGAAAATATCGAAACAACCTGCAAGGCTGGCATAGCAATATCTGAAGATGAGCTTCTATCTGTCAATTTTATTGAAAACACGCTTTATTTCGATAGAATGATTTGGTTTGTTTATGAAGGGAAACTTCCTAAGTTAAGATAAATACAAATAGGCGAGTCCCAACGGACTCGCCTTAAACATTTGTTATAAAAAATTAAAGTTTTGCAAGCGCAAGATCAATTCTCTTGAGAGACTCGTCCTTGCCTATAACTTCCATGATCTCGGTGGCGCCTCCGGGAGTGGCCGAGAGGCCGGAAACCGCAATACGGATGCACCACATAAGGGTGCCGGTCTTGATTGCGAGCTTTTCAGCGATGGGCATAAGTGCCGCGAAGAGAGTGTCGTTATCAAAACTGCTAACGTTATCGAGAACGGCTTTTGCCTCGGTCAGCACGGTTGTAACGATGTCGAAATCAGCAATCTTATTCTTCTTGTTGAGGAAGAGCTCCTTATCGTACTCGGGAAGCGCGAGGAAGAATGCCATCTTATCATCCATATCGGAGAGCTTCGCGATTCTAGTCTTGAGAAGAGCGAACATTTTGTCCTTATTGATGTTTACGGGAATGTCGGACTTAATAAATCTAGCAACTTTCTCGTTAAAGTCCGCGTCCTCAAGCTTGTGAATATACTCGCCGTTGAACCACAGAAGCTTCTCGAAGTCGAACACCGAGGGAGACTTGGATACGCCGTCAATAGTGAAAGCATCTTTCAGCTCATCAAGGTTGAAGAATTCTTGCTCGCCGCCCTTAGGACACCAACCTAGAAGAGAGATGTAGTTGATGATGGCCTCGGGAAGATAACCATCCGCTACGAGATCCTGGAAAGAAACCGCACCGTGACGCTTCGAGAGCTTGGAGATGTTGCCCTCCGCATCTTTACCCATAAGCAAGGGAAGGTGAACGTAGGTGGGTCTTTCCCAACCAAAAGCATCGTAGAGAAGAACGTACTTGGGAGTAGAGGTGAGATACTCAGATCCACGTACAACGTGAGTAACACCCATAAGATGGTCGTCTATTACGTGGCAGAAATTGTATGTAGGATAGCCGTCAGCCTTCATGAGAATCTGATCCTGCAACTCCTCGTTGTTCATAGAAATATCGCCAAACACCTCATCGTGATAGGTAGTAACACCCTCGGTAGGCATCTTCTGACGGATAACGAAGGGAATACCGGCCTTGAGATTAGCTTCGGCCTCTTCTTTCGAGAGATTGCGGCAGTGACGGTCATAACCGCCAAGTGCATCGTCTTCGTGGAGCTTCTCGAGTCTTTCCTTGGTGCAGAAGCAGTAGTATGCCGCGCCCATATCAACGAGTTTTTTTGCATACTCCATATATATTTCCTTACGCTCGGACTGAACGTAGGGACCATGATCTCCGCCAACGTCAGGACCTTCATCATAATTAAGTCCGGTGAGTTTGAGGGTAGACTTGATTACGTCGACTGCACCCTCAACGAGTCTTTCGCGGTCGGTATCCTCGATACGAAGAATAAACGTACCTGCATCGTGCTTCGCGATAAGGTAAGCGTAGAGTGCTGTTCTGAGATTTCCGATATGCATATAGCCTGTAGGGCTGGGAGCAAATCTGGTTACTGTCATTTTATAGTCCTCTTTTCAAAAATTCTTCTATTATTTTAACACAAATTTAAAAAATAGTCAATCACATAAACAAAAAATATTTGACAGTTTGTGATAAAATATAGTATAATATAACCACAAAGTACTATCACATTGCACGGGAGAGAATTTTATGTTCAAGTCCTCGTTTTCAAAATATTTAATCGCCTTTGTTGCGATCATTCTAATAAGCTTCTTGATGCTCTCAGGTATCGTTACTTCAATGATAAGAAACTATTCGACGGAAGAAAAGCGTCAGGAACTGGAATCCTCATCTAGCTTTATAGCTCATCTCATAGCCGATCAAATTGAAGCACTGGCAGTTGCGGATATTTTCGAATTCCTTGAATTGCCTGCGGCGAGATCGCTTGTAACTGCTATGTTACGTCTTAATCCTCAAGTGGAAATCGTGATCCTCGATGAGACTGGCAGAGTGTTAATTCACGCGGATGACCCAGAGGTTTGGTCTCCTAATATGGATAACGCATTCGTTAGTATAAACATAACTGCGCTTTCGCCGATGGATGCCATCGATGATGTTTCTATGTATAGTGGCGATCTCGGTGGATATTTGTCAGAGCGTTCATTGACTTATTTGACAAAAGTAGAAAAAGGCGACATTCTTCAAGGATATGTGCTGGCTATTTCTTCTACTATCCTTGAGGATAATCTTATCAGCATGGCACGAAGAGCTGTAGTCAATAGCTCTTTGTGGGTGATGCTCGCAGCTGTTATTGCGGCATATTTTATCACCGAAAGGCTAGTCAACCCGCTTCGCAAGATGACGAAGGCGGTACGTGAATTCGGAAAAGGCGAGTTAAGCACTAGAGTAGTGGTTTCCGGTAAAGACGAGGTCGCGGAGCTTGGTTATGCCTTTAACAACATGGCGGAGTCAATCCAGAATCTTGAGAAGATGAGAAACTCATTTCTCGCAAACATCTCTCACGATTTAAGAACTCCTATGACTGCTATAGCAGGTTTTATCGATAGTATAAATTCAGGGGCTATTCCGCCCGAAAAGCATGAGTATTATCTCGGAATAATTTCGAGCGAAGTTCACCGCTTATCCAGACTTGTATCACAGCTTCTTGATGTTTCGCGTCTTGAATCTGGTGATAGAAAGTTTGTATTTTCAAATTTTGATATTGCGGAAATGGCAAGAATTATTCTTATTTCTTTTGAAAAGAAGATAGAAGAGAAGCGCCTTGAGGTAGAATTTATCGCTGATGAGGACAAGATGATTGCCATGGGTGATACAGATGCTATTCATCAAGTTCTTTATAATCTCTGCCATAACGCTATTAAATTTGCTCATGAGGGCGGTAGATTTATAATAAGAATCGAGCGTTGCGAGGTTAAAAAAATCAAGGTATCTGTTCTAGATGACGGCGAGTGTCTTGTGGGAGAGGATAAAGAAAGAGTATTTGATAGATTTTATAAGACCGATAAGAGTCGTGGACTTGATAAGAATGGCGTGGGTCTGGGGTTGTATATTTGTAAAACCATCGTTGAGGCTCATGGTGAGAAAATAGGAGTCATTTCCAGGACCGATGGCTGTGAGTTCTGGTTTACCCTCAAAGAAGGCGAAACCACAGAGCCTCGCACTTCAAAACAGGTAATGAGCGATGAATAAGACTGGTAAGCGCGTAATTTTACACTGTGATTGTAACTCTTTCTTCGCTTCTGTCGAGACGGCACTTAATCGCGGTTATATTGGTGTGCCTATGGCAGTGTGCGGTAGCACTGAAGATCGCCATGGTATCGTTCTTGCAAAAAATGAGCTCGCCAAGCAATATGGCATAAAAACTGCGGAAACGGTATATTCTGCAAAGAAAAAGTGTCCGGATCTTATCATAGCAGCACCTCATTACGATGAATACTCTAAATATTCGGCTAAAGTTAATGCAATTTATTCTAAATACACAGATATGGTCGAGCCGTTTGGAATCGACGAGAGCTGGCTAGACGTTACCGCTTCGAGAAAAATTTTCGGGACCGGAGAGCAGATAGCAGAGCTGATACGTCGCGAGGTCAAGGAAACTGTTGGCATTACGGTATCAATTGGAGTGTCTTTTAATAAAGTTTTTGCAAAGCTCGGGAGTGATTATAAAAAGCCGGATGCAATAACTGTTATAAGTGAAGAGAATTTTCGAGATATTGTATTTCCACTACCAGTTGGGGATCTGCTTTTTATAGGTAAAAAAACAGAGATTGCTCTCGCATCAATGGGAATAAAAACCATAGGAGATCTTGCAAATAGTAGTCCCGATGTGCTTAGGATGCGTCTAGGTAAAGCGGGCGAAATGATCCATCGCTATGCCAGAGGCGAGGACGATAGTCCTGTTTCTCCTGCGCGTGAGGATGCAAAAAGCATAGGTAACGGCTTTACTTTTCGTCACAATTTGGTGACGAAGGAGGAGTGCCGGATAGGCATAGATTTTCTCGCCGAGGAAATAGGCAGACGCCTTCGCGCCGAGGGAATGAAGTGTTCTACCGTTCAACTTACGATTAAGGATGAATATCTGCGCTCCATTCAAAGGCAGAGAACTATAAGGCTACCAACCGATATTTCAAGAGAGATTGCATCGCTTGCTTATACGATACTGTTGGATGAATGGAGCGAGGGGAAGCCTATTCGAATGATAACTGTTACGGCCTCCAATCTTGTGCGAGCAGATATGGTATGCGAGCAGATAGATATGTTCGCGCAAGCTTCGGGAGAAACTCGTGACAAAAGCAAGAAACGTGAAGAGACGATAGATAAAATAAGGCAGAGATATGGTAGTGCTTCTATAGTTACCGGGTCGGTGATGGATAGCGATATTGGCATTTTTGTCTCCAATAAGGATGAAAAGAAAAACGGCTAAGATTTCTCTTAGCCGTTTTTATGCTGATATTAGATGGTATGAATGCCGTTCGCGGGATCGGCATTAGTGTCGAGCTTATATTTTTGCTGTTTTCTCCACTCGAAAAACTTGATAGCAACCTGCTCAAAGAGTGCAAGCGAGAGAACATCCTCGTCCTGCTCCTGGTAGGGAGCGACTCTCTGACGGAGAAAATCAATTTCAGGTGCAATCTTATCTGCGGGTCTGTAATCTACAAGCTCGGCATCTCCAATAATTTTCTTTCTGAAACTTTCGGAAATAGGTGCAGGACATTTACCGTACTCGCCTCTTACAAGACCGCGGAACTCTTTGGTAACTCTTGCATATCTACCCTCGTCAGCAAAAAGTACATTGTTTACGGCCTGCGTGCCAACAATCTGAGAGGAAGGAGTTACAAGAGGAGGGAAGCCTGCATCTGCTCTTACGTTAGCGACCTCCTCAAGAACTGCGGGAAGTTTATCAGACTTGCCCGCCAATTTGAGCTGTGAAATAAGATTCGAAAGCATTCCACCGGGAACCTGATAACGAAGTGCGTTAACGTCTACCTTGAGAACTTTGGGATCGATAAGACCGGAAGCCAAATAATCCTCTCTGATAGCGTTAAAGTGCTTGGCAATTACATCAAGCGAAGCAAGATCAAGCTCGGTGTCATATGGAGTACCCTGGAGTGTAGCAACGAGGGATTCGGTGGGAGTGTGAGAAGTACCCATCGCAAGAGGCGAAATCGCGGTATCAACTCCGTCGACACCTGCTTCGATAGCTTTAAGAAGCGTCATCGAACCAAGGCCTGCAGTGTAATGGGTATGGAGATGTACGGGAACCTTAACGCTATTCTTTAAAGTCTTAACGAGCTGGTATGCTTCGTAAGGCTTAAGAAGTCCAGACATATCTTTGATGCAGATAGAATGTGCACCCATTTCTTCGAGCTGCTTTGCATACTGTGCAAAGCCCTCGTTTGTATGGAATGGAGATGTAGTATAAGAGATCGCCGCCTGAACGTGACCGCCTTCTTTGATGGTCGCCTTAATAGCTGTCTCAAGGTTTCTTGCATCGTTTAAAGCATCAAAAATGCGGATGATATCAATACCGTTAGCGATAGACTTCTGTACAAAATATTCAACAACGTCGTCTGCATAGTGGCGATATCCAAGGATGTTCTGACCACGGAAGAGCATCTGTAATTTTGTGTTCTTACAGTGATTTCTTATTGTGCGTAGTCTTTCCCATGGATCTTCGTTAAGGAAGCGAAGACAGGCATCAAAGGTCGCTCCGCCCCAAGCCTCGAGAGAGTAATAACCTACCTTATCCATTTCATCGAGAATAGGAAGCATCTCATTCGTCGTCATACGGGTTGCGGCAAGAGATTGATGCGCATCACGCAGGACGGTTTCAGTTATCAATAATTTAGACATTTTAATTATCCTTTCTGATTAGCTTATGCGAACAAGCTAAGGAATACGCCTGCGGCAACAGCAGAGCCGATAACACCGGCAACGTTGGGGCCCATAGCGTGCATAAGAAGGAAGTTGGAGGGATCAGCCTTGCGTCCTACATCCTGTGAAACGCGTGCCGCCATAGGAACAGCGGAAACACCGGCAGAACCGATAAGCGGATTGATCTTACCGCCGGTGAGCTTACACATAATTTTACCGGTTATAAGACCGCCACAGGTAGAAACTGCAAAGGCACAAAGACCAAGACCGATAATAAGAAGTGTCTCTGCTTTCAAGAAGTTTTCTGCATTAGCAGTAGCACCAACAGACACACCAAGACAAATAGTAACGATGTTTATGAGCTCGTTCTGCGCTGTTTTAGAAAGTCTGTCAGCAACGCCGGAAACGTTGAAGAGGTTACCAAGCATAAGGAAACCTACAAGAGGCGCCGCGTCAGGAACAAGTAGACACACGATAAGAGTTACAATGATCGGGAAGAGCACCTTCTCAACCTGAGATACAGGTCTCAAATTGGTCATTTTGATCTCGCGCTCTTTCTTCGTAGTGAGAAGCTTCATGAACGGAGGCTGAATAATTGGGATCAGCGCCATATATGAATATGCCGCAATAGCAATTGCACCGAGAAGGTGAGGAGCAAGCTCCTTTGTCACAAGAATTGCGGTAGGACCATCAGCACCGCCGATGATACCGATAGCACCTGCTTCCGCAGGAGTAAATACACCGGAAAGCACGGCACCAAAGAAAGCGATAAAGACGCCAAGCTGCGCGCCCGCGCCCATAAGAAGCGACTTGGGATTTGCAATAAGGGGAGAGAAATCGGTCATAGCACCGACTCCGAGGAATATCAGCGAAGGATAGATGCCGAGCTTAACTCCGAGGTAAAGAATATCAATGAGTCCGCCACTATTTATGACTTCCTCTATTATTCTCGTCATAGGAATGTGACCGCCCGCTTCAACGAGAGCTTTATACTGTTCGGGATAAGTTTTGACGTAGTAGTCATCGAAGAAATAATCCAGGTGTATCAAATTTGCGCCGGGAAGATTTGCAAGCAGCATGCCAAAGGCGATGGGCATCAGGAGGAGCGGCTCAAACTTCTTAACGATAGCAAGGTAGAAGAGCACACCTACGATAGCGTACATCGCAAGATACTGCAGGATCGGGACGATGTCAGCCGAAGTTACGACTCCGTCCTCGCCGGCAATCATTTTGAAAACACCGGTGGTTTTCAAAAAGGTTGTGATTGTATCAAGCATTATTGTATACCTATGCCTTTGGTTGATTAGTTAATAGTAGCAATAACGTCGTCGGTTGCAACAGAAGCGCCCTTCTGAACGCTGATAGAAGCAACGATGCCGTCTCTGGGAGCAGGGATATCATTTTCCATCTTCATGGCTTCAAGAACGCAAATAACGTCTCCCTTCTTTACGGCTTGACCGGCAGAGACCTTTATTTCAAGAATGGTGCCGGGCATAGGCGCCTTGACAGAGTTTTCGCCCGCAGCGGGAGTGCTGGCGGATGAGGTGGGTTTTGATGCTGCGGTGGAAGTTGTAGCAGCATTTACTATAGGTGCGGAGTACGCGGGAGCTGAGATAACCTCACCGACTTCTTCTACGACTACCTCGTAGGTAGTTCCGTTTACGGCTATATTATACTTTTTCATAGTTCGATTCCTTTCAATAGTAAGTTATTTTCTTCTAAAAGATACAACTCTAAATTTTGCGCCGTTGCTTTCGGCTTCCGCTGTCGCGATAGCCGCAGCGATTACTGCGATTATTTCGGTGTCATCTTTCGTCTCGGGGGGGATTTCTTGAACTGAAGGTGTTACAACAACGGTATCTGGAATTTTCTTTTTGTTGGGAATATCATAAAGAAAGAGCTTGAAAAGGACAAGTGCGCCCCAAATGATAATGAGGACACCAAATACAGTTGCCATGCCGATCAGAGTTGTCTGACCTCCGAACGAAAGCGCAGAAATGAAATCTAGAGTAGCATTAGGATCAACTTCAAGTAAAAAATTCATATTAGATCCTCCCATCAAAGAGGAAGAACCATACGACCGCTAACGGAGATAGCACCCTTTGCACCAAGCATAAGAAGTGCAGAGCAGAGACGAAGTCTAAGCTCGTTAGTGGCGATGATGTCGTCTATGTCACCACTCTCAGCCGCATGAACGGGAGAGGATATGTTTTGCTTCCAATCGAGAATGAGGTCTTCTCTCGAGGTGCTTTCTGTGATATATTTATCCCAGGCAAAAGCAACGCCGGCTTCAGCAGATAGTGCGCCGATCTCTGAATTGTCGATAGCGTAAACTATATCAGCACCAAGAGATTTTGATCCAAGAAGAACAAAGGCTGCACCAATCGCGTGCCCCATAATTATTGTGACTTTGGGGATAGTTGAGCTTGCATAGGCAAACGCAAGTTTCGCAAGCTCGGAAGAGAAGAGCGAGCTTTCGCTATCCTTATCAACAGCAAGTCCCGCCGAATCAACAAGGGTGACCACGGGCAGAGAGAAACTGTTGCAGAAGTTAACAAACTTTGCGACCTTTCTTGCTCCTGCCGCAGTAATTCTTCCATCATTTATTGAATAAGAGTTAGCAACCACACCACATTTTACACCACCGATAGAGGTAAAAGCAACCGTAATCTCGGGAGCATAATCCTTGGAATATTCATAGAAGAGCGCGTTGTCTGAAACAACGGAGATCATCGACAGGGCGTTTCCCGCAAAATCGAGGTCACCAAGCTTTCTGTTGAGGTTGTCAGTGCACATATCGGTGACGATACCCACCGAAGAATTATCAGGGAGATAGGATACCATACTTCTAACATAGGCTATGCATTTAACGGTTTCAGCAGAGTATGCGACAATCGCATCTTGTGCGTTATTGACGCCAGTAAGCGCGGGAGTCGCGACATAAAGCTCGGCAGAACTGTCTTTTACAACAATATCGAACATTGCGGCAATCGCTGCGGATGTGCCGATGCATTTGCCTGTTACAAAAGCAATCTGTGGGATAGTACCGGATGCTTTTGCAACAGAGGATATGATTTTTCCATAAGCAGAGAGCGCTGAAGTTCCGGCGAAAATGTCGGCTCCGTTGGAGTTAAAGATACCGATAACAGCTGCGCCGTTATCCATAGCAAGCTTGTAAAGATCGACGATCTTTTTCGCGTGGCGATCATCAATAACGCCACCCATTCTCGCTGCATCCTCAGCGAAAGCAAATGCGAGCTTACCATCAACAGCACCGTATCCACATATTACGCTTTCGAACTCACCCGACTTTTCAGTATTAATAAAGTCCGAACTTGCACGCTTGGTATAAGCCCCGAGTTCAACAAATGTTCCGGCGTCAAAGATCATGTTAAGCTGATTTCTAACCTCGGAGCCACTGCTTGCGTCGAGAGAAGCGCGAAGCTCTGCCGCCGTGGGAAGCGCGCAGAAATTTGTCTCTTTGTATTTATTCAAAACGAATTCCCGATTTGCAGTAAGCAAATCTCTCCTTCCTAAAAATTGCAATTTTGACAGAAAAATAACAGCTATAACGTATAGTTATTCTTCTACAAGATATAATATATCACGCAATTCGATGCAAGTCAAGCGTTTTCAATGAAAAAACTTGCAATAATTCGGATAACGCGTAAATAAAAATAAAATACTCCGCCAAACGACTAATGACGTTGGCGGAGTTTGTATCAATTAGCATTCTTTCTGTAATAAGAGGGAGTATTGCTGGTTGTGTCTTTGCATTTCCTGGAAAAGTGAGCGGCGGAGCAGAAGCAACACCGTTCTGCAATCTCTTCGAGCGTCAAATCTGTGGAGATAAGCAATTTTATCCCTTCGTCAACTCTCTTTTTCAACAATAGTTTATGTAGAGAAAGACCGGTGTACTGTTTTACAATTCTGTTTAGATAGCAGGGGTCGTGTCCGAATGTCTTTGAAAGAGTCGAATTTGTGATAGGCTCCAGGCAATGCTCGGAGATGTATTCGTTGACTTTGGCGGCGGTTCGTTCACTCTTTCCAACAGGCGAAAATCGACGTGCTAGGTCGAGTATAATGCCTGCCAACATTAGTTCTGCCCTGGTTTTAGAGAACATTTTTTCAGATTTGTATTCCTCGACCATCATACGTATGTTTTCTGCAACGCGTGGTCGTACTATCTCCATAAACGGCGTTGATAAGAGTTCGCTGTTTTCGAAAACGGCGTGCTCGTGCATCTTTGTCTCGTCGAAAAAGTGCGGTGCAACCGGGGTGTAAAAACCGTTGCCTGTTCCGTATTCACCGACCGGATCAAAGTCAATGGCAAATGCGGAAAAGCTGGGATTTGGTGCGAATTCATAGGGAATACCGCTTTGGAATATGACGAGAAGACCTCTTTCTATTTGAACCTCTGTGCCGTCGACGATTATTTTGCCGCTACCGTCTATTATATATATCATTCGTGCATCATAGGTTTTGGAAAGTCGTCTTTGCGCGGTGTATTCAAATTTATCGGCAAATCTGATCCTGGGACGTATTTCTTCTATAAGCATATCAAAATCTCCAAAAAGTCTATTTTGTGCAAAAAATAGCTCGTTTTATGTATTGATTATAACATATAAATCTATTATAATCAAGATGTAAAATAAAAAAAGGAGGACTGATTTTGAATAAATTTGAAAAAATCATCGACGGTATCTATATTTTGAAAATGCCTTTCTCCATAGTTTGGACTGGCGTTATACTCGTTACCGGAGAGAAAAACTTTCTCATCGATAG
>JAEIGA010017699.1_pt1 | contig 10855 bp, 7 predicted proteins | sample 9270691 | NCBI WGS metagenome assembly JAEIGA01 (sample SAMN17057246, study PRJNA624740) | gut metagenome | biome: biome; isolation source: fecal sample | host: Bos grunniens | place: China: Xizang | collected 2019 | reverse complement strand
GCAGCACAGCCGTGAGGCGGCGATAGTTGCCTCTGCGGGTACTCCCGGCGCTATCACCATTTCCACCAATATGGCGGGACGCGGTACGGATATTATGCTTGGTGGAAACCCCGAATATCTTGCGAAGGAAAGAATGAGAGGAGAGGGCTTCGACGAGGAAACAATAGCATTTGCGTCAGGCACTGTTGAGAGCGAAGAGGAGGCACTGCTTTCCGCAAGAGATCTTTACGGCAGATACATTGAAGAATTCAAAGAGCAAATACGCCCCGCTCACGATGCGGTTTGCGAGGCGGGCGGATTATTCATTATAGGAACGGAGCGACACGAGAGCAGAAGAATAGACAACCAGCTCAGAGGTCGAAGCGGACGTCAGGGCGACCCCGGCGAATCCAGGTTTTACCTCTCTCTTGAAGACGACCTTATGCGTCTTTTCGGCTCTGACAGGCTTCTTGGTCTTGCAAAATTTGGGCTTGACGAGAACACCCCTCTTCAGTTCGGAATTCTCTCCTCTTCTATTGCCAAGGCGCAAAAGACGAGAGAGGCTAAAAACTTCTCTATAAGAAAGCACGTTTTGTCATACGACGACGTAATGAACGAACAAAGAAAGCTTATATACAAGCAGCGCTCGGAAATCCTTACCGAAGAGGATATTCAAGCAAGAATCGAAGGTATGATACGAGAATCCGTTACCTCGAAATTCGAGGAATGCTTCACCCCCGACGGCGAGGGGTCTGACTATGACGGATTTATAAGCTATTTCAGAGGCGCTGTTAATTCCGAGGAGCTGTCAAGACTTATAAAAAACAAATTTGACGGATTTGACAGAAACACCCTTTACGAGAGCCTTATAGACGCCGCTATGAAGCTATATCACGCAAAGGACTCGCTGTTTGCCGAGAGCTATCCCGACCATCCCGACGCTATGCGCCAGGTTGAGAGGAGCATTCTTCTTAAAAACGTTGACCTTCACTGGATGGACCACCTTGAAGCTATGGACGACCTGAAGGGCTACGTGGGGCTTAACTCCTATGCGCAGAGGGACCCTGTTACGGTTTACAGGCTTGAGAGCGCAGAAATGTTTGACAGAATGATTGAAGATATCAGAGAGGAAACCGTAAAGCAGATATTGACGGTTCGCCCGCAGATACAGAACACAGAGCGTGTTGAGGTGGTAAAGGCTACCGGCTTTGGCGGCTCCGCCTCCGCTGCGCCAAGACAGCCTGCCGTATCAAAGAAAAAGAACGTATCAAGAAACGACCCTTGCCCCTGCGGAAGCGGTAAAAAATATAAGAATTGCTGCTGGAACAAGGATCAATCGAATAATTAAAGGATTTTATTATGGGATTCGGAACGCTTTTCATAGGATATTTCTTCCTGTTGAATATAAGTTATTACGCATACACGGATATTATAGCCGCCATGCTTTGTCTTATGGCTACCTATAAGCTGTCGTGGGTGAACAGAGGTTTTAAGGCATCATTTATTCTCTCAATAATATTCGCCGTTTTTTCACTTGGCGAAATTCTCGTCCCCGCCCTAGAGCTTTTAGGCTTTAAAGCTCTGTCGGATACGGTAACACCCTACGTTGCAGTGCCAAGACTTCTTGCGATTTTCGCTCTTACTGCCGCTTTTATGGTTGGAATAAGGGACGTTGCAAGAGAGGCGGAAGCCTTTGAGCTTTCAAAATCCGCATCAACACGTATCGTTATAAGCCCCATCTTTCTACTTATGGCGCTATTCGAAATTCCACAGTTCGGTTCGCTTTTCGGGGTTGCCGCAAATTATATTGCGGTTGCTTTAATTCTTGTATTTTTAGTTGTTGTAGCTATGAACTTAGTTACGGTTTACAAGGCATATATGCAGATTTATATTCCCGGGCAGCAAAAGGCTCGACAGAAACGTAAGGGCGGCTTTATGAGTAAATTCGAGGAATACGAGGAGAAAAAGAGCCGCGAATATGCAGAATACAAAATCAAGCGTGATATGGAAAAAATAGAGAAAAAGAAAGGCAAGAAAAAATAAAAGGATATTATAAATGGAGCAAAACAGTAAAAACAGTAAAAAATCCGTATATGGGTTATGCGTCATAGCGTTCATTACCATTTTTAACCCCAACATAAATCTTGTTGATTTTTTGCCTGACTTTGTGGGATTCTTCATACTCGCCGCAGTTTTCGAAAAGGCTTCGCTTTACGCACCGTATTTTGAAGAGGCGAGGGGGGCTTTACTTAAGCTTGGCGCACTTTCCGTCTTGAAAATACCGGCATTACTTATTATTCTTTCGGCAAGGTCACAGAATACGAACGACAACGATATAGTGGCGCTTATGTCAATATGCTTTGCAGTTGCAGAGCTTATACTCCTTATCAGCGCAGCAAATCACGCATTCAACGCACTTTTCTATTTAGGACAGCGCTCGGATGCGAAGGCGCTTATTTCCCCCGTCAAGGGAATGCGCAATCCCGAGCAGTTAAGAACGCTTACAATCGTATTTTCCGTGGCAAAATGCGCAATTTACGCCCTGCCAGAGCTTTTGAAGCTTACGAGAGTTGTTGATTCCACCACGGTTGTAACAGGCTCTCGCGAATACCCCTACGTAATGATAGCTGCGCAGTTGTTAGGCTTTATTCTCGGCGCCGTGTGGCTTACGTTTATGTGTAAATACTTAAAGTCTATAAAAAACGAGGGCAAATTCTCAGAAGCACTTGCAACTCTCAGGTGCGAATACCCTGAGGAGAAGCTTGATGCGCTTAAAGAAAACCGTTCGCTATTCAGAACCTATTCAGTATTTGTTATTTCGGCTTTTCTTACCCTTGAACTTTCCTTCGACAATTTTTCTGACGTAAACCTTCTTCCCCATTTTCTGTTTGGAATTTTCTTCTCGGTAGCCTTAATAAGATTTTCGGGAAAGTCGCATGCCACTAAAGCTTTGAAGAAACCTGTGCTTATATGCTCTTCTCTGTTTATAGCGGCATCGGTAATATTCTATATTTTCCAAACCTCCTTCCTTACAGAGTTCGGCTATTCCACCCTTTACGAGGGGAAGCTTGCGGATGCTACTGCATCCTATATAAGAACGGTAATAGCAGGTGGAGTTGAATTTATCCTCTACGTATCCCTGTTTGTGCTGTTTTTCCTTGCGGCTAAAAAATATATACTGAACTCCCTTGCCCTCTCCCCAGACTCTGAAAACTATTCAAGGCAGGACGAGGACTATCACAGGTCGCTTATAAGAAGAACTCTTATATTCACCTCCCTCGGAATTCTGGCAGGACTTGCAAAGCTTATAAACATCACGCTTTATATCAATCCGCAAATGATAGCAACGGACTCCTCAGAGCTTGGTATGCCTACCGTTTTAGCTCCCGCTATTCCCTGGTTCGGCGTAGTGGTTACCGGGGCGGCGGTGGCGTTTATCCTTTACAGTATTTACTATTTTGGTATGCTGAAGGACGAGGTGTCGGAGAAATAATAACCGACTTTTTCGCCTTCGCTTTTAACTGATATGCGACAAAAAACGCAAATTTCACCTTTTTGTGTGAAATTTGCGTTTTTTTCATTTGAAGTTTTTTCAATGCTTTTCTGCGTTTGCAGCAGTGAAAGCAACAGTTAATTAAAGCTTCGCCTTTGCCATATTTACGAGAGCAGATGCTATGCCGCTTTTATCCTCTTCGATTTCCTCTCCCGACAGGCTCGCCGATATGCGCTGCTTTATTTCCAGGGCGCACTCCTCGGGGGTTGTGTTTTTCACGAATGAGTCAATATACGGTGCGTACTCCTCAATGGTAAGATAGTCCTTGATATTCTGTTCTTTTCTTTTCACAAAGGAAAGAAAATTCTTTATAGAAGCGCCATCCGTCATATCTCTTGAATAGAGCCTTTCCTCAATTCGGTTAAGCTCGTCGTAGATGTAAAAAGCATACACGGGATAGGGGGTCGCTAATGTTTTAAGGCTTTTGACACCCTTTAAATCAAGAACGAGAAGGGGGGTCTTGCCACTGCTTATAATCCTGTCTATTTCCGACGCAGGGGTTCCGTAAAGGTTGCCGCCGTACTCTGTGTATTCAAGCATCTGCCCGAGGGAAACCATTTTAACAAACTCCGCTTCGCTGACGAAGAGATATTCGCCGTCTCTTTTATCGGCTCGCTGATTCCTTGTAGTTGCCGAGCGGGAAAGCTCATAGCCCCCCCGACTTATCAGGATATCCGCAACGGTGCTTTTCCCTGCCCCTGATGCGCCCGCTATTACGAGAACATAATTTTTCTTTGTCATCTTACGCTGGGAATAAGCTTTTCCTTGCCACCCATGTAGGGACGGAGAGCCTCGGGAATATTAATACTGCCGTCCTCATTCAGGTTGTTCTCAAGGAATGCGATAAGCATTCTGGGGGGAGCGACAACGGTATTGTTAAGAGTGTGCGCCAGATAATTCTTTCCGTCCTCGCCCTTAACTCTGATTTTAAGTCTTCTTGCCTGAGCATCTCCAAGGTTAGAGCAGGAGCCTACCTCGAAATACTTCTTCTGTCTGGGAGACCAAGCCTCAACGTCAACAGACTTAACCTTAAGGTCCGCCAAATCGCCTGAGCAGCATTCAAGAGTTCTTACGGGAATATCAAGTGTTCTGAAGAGGTCAACGGTATTCTTCCAGAGAACGTCAAACCACTTGGGAGATTCCTCGGGCTTACATACGACAATCATTTCCTGCTTCTCAAACTGGTGAATACGGTAAACGCCTCTTTCCTCAATACCGTGGGCTCCCTTTTCCTTTCTGAAGCAGGGAGAATAAGAGGTAAGAGTATAAGGCAGCTCACGCTCGGGGATTATCTGGTCGATAAACTTACCAATCATGGAATGCTCGGAGGTGCCTATAAGATAAAGGTCCTCGCCCTCTATTTTATACATCATAGCGTCCATTTCCGCAAAGGACATAACACCCGTTACAACTCCGCTTCTTATCATAAAGGGAGGTACGCAATAGGTGAAGCCGCGGTCAATCATAAAATCACGGGCATAGGATATAACTGCCGAATGAAGCCTTGCAATATCGCCCATAAGGTAATAGAAGCCGTTACCTGCCACACGTCTTGCGCTGTCAAGGTCAATGCCGCAGAATTTTTCCATAATATCGGTGTGATAAGGAATCTCAAAGTCGGGAACGAGGGGTTCGCCAAAGCGCTCTACCTCAACGTTTTCACTGTCGTCACGGCCTACGGGAACGGAGGGGTCGATGATATTAGGGATAGTCATCATTATTTTCTTGACCTGCTCCTCAAGCTCAGCCTCGCGAGCTTCAAGTGCCGCAAGCTCTGCCGCCTGCTCGGAAACGAGCTTTTTAGCCTCCTCTGCCTCGGCAAACTTCTTCTGCCCCATAAGAGCGCCTATGGACTTTGAAACCTTATTTCTGTTAGCACGAAGGTCGTCCGCCTTCTTTTTTGAGGCTCTAAGCTCCTCGTCAAGGGTTATAACCTCGTCTACCAAGGGGAGCTTTGAATCCTGGAATTTCTTTTTGATGTTCTCACGAACTGCGTCGGGATTCTCTCTTAAAAATTTGATGTCAAGCATAGTATATCTCCTTAAAATTATTATTAAAAAACAAAAAGCGGCTATTCGTCCCGGGATATGGGACGAATAACCGCGGTGCCACCCAAATTGCAAGGAAAAACCCTGCCTCTTATTCCGCTGTAAGGGGCTGCCCCTCGGCTCCTCGCCGATGCTCGGAAAGCGGAAAATATACCGTCGACGCCCGCTCTCACCAACCGCGGCGCTCTCTTCCCCCGACTGAATATATATATTCTTTCGTCATAGCAAGACTATTATATAACAATTTTTTTTGAATTGCAAGTGTTTTTTTAACTTTTTACTACAAATTCACGCACACCGCCATCAAGCTTAGCTCTCTGACCGTCAGGCAGACTTACATATGCGGAAATTCCTTTTGGCACTGATATGCGGACAACGAATACGCCCTCACTATCACGGTATTCCCAACTTGATTTTATCAGCCCCTTGCTATGGCGGTATTTTGCGGAAAATCCGCCTAATTCTTTGATTAGCGTTGGAATTACGTTGATTTCTTCAAAACCTGCTTCTTTGATTTTTATGCCACCAAGATGCTCGAAGAACCATCTGGCAAAGGAGCCGAAGGCATAGTGATTCATACTGTCGTATTTGAAGGTGTTTCTCTGACCGCACCAATTTTCGGTGGTTGTGGTTGCTCCGGTGCTTATCATATCAAGCAAAGACGGATAGCTTTTTCCTGTTATTATTTTATAAGCAGCATCGGTATAACCGTTATCACAAAGAATACCAAGTATATGCTCGGAGGACATAAATCCGGTTGTAAAATGATAGTCGGATTTTTTAACGTATCCGTACAAAGTTTGCGCAAGAGATGCGATTTTCTCCTCCGGAGCTATGCCGAAAGCCATGGGAAGAACTATACCGCCCTGACAATGAGGAGTATAATCGGAGGTTTCCTTTTCAAAATATTTTTCGTTAAATTCTGCCCGATAGCGGCTGAACCTTTCCGAAAAGATTTTTCTGTCTGTGTCCTTACCAAGAATTTCTGCCATTCTTGCCGCCTCTTTATACATATAGATATGATAGAGGGCTGCATAAAAATCCGCAGGCAGGTTTTCTATCGCTTTATGGTCACAGTATGGGGCGCGGGAGCCATCGGGCAATTTATCTGCACACTGAGCCTCACGCTTTTTGATAAGAGCTAAGACTTTGCCGTATTTTGCCTCAATTACGGATTTATCTCCGTAAAATTTATAGAGCGCCAAGGGCAGGATATACTCCTCGTCCTCCCAGCCGTAAACGCCATACTCAATTTTTCTTCCGTATTCCGTCCAGCGGCTCAGAAGAGAGCCTGCATCAAGATACCAGAGAGCGGTGTTAACAGATGCCTGAACATCACCGTTCCAATAATTTTTCTCCCGTGTGGGGCAATCGGTGGGGCCGGCAAAAAAATTCGACCTAAAGCTACGCTTCACTACGTCCCAAATAATATTGAATTCCCTGAGCGAGCTTTCTACATCTCCCACCTCTTCAAGGTCTGTATTCATCTCGAGCTTTCTCACACTGTTCAGAGAAGGCTCTTTACCGATACCCTTCACGTATATATACCTAAAGCCTGTATAGGCAAATCTCGGTGCATATTCTTCATATTCCGCACCACGGCAGATGTAAACGTCGATATTTCTTATACAATATTCCGCCTCGGAGCCGGGATTGTTATCATTCGGGAAGTAAACGTCTTGATATACGCCTATCTCAGGAAGACCATCCTTATCCAGATACTCCGTATAGCGGATTTCTACCCGCCTGCCACGCTCCGTGTTTTCAAGACAAAGCCTTGCTCTGCCTGAGGAATTGACTCCAAAATCGAAAAGATAGGTATCATCACCGATTTTTTTCACACTCTTTGCGTACATCTCTTCCCTTACTCTGACTGCCGGATAATCTGCTTTCATAATCGGACGCTTGATTTCCCTTTTATCAAGCTCTGCCGGGTATTGATTCTTTCTGTCCCCAAGAAGCTCCTCAAGCCTTGCATCATACCTCTCTCCGTATTGCAAATCGTTATCCACCAAGGGAGATTTAACCGACCAGAAGCTTTCGTCGGTTGCGATAATTTCCTCGCTTCCGTTTTTGTAGGTTATACGTATTTCTGCGGCAAAGGCCGGAGCCTCGCAGCTGCAGGAGCCCCAGGAGACACTGTTAAGCCAGCCCGATGCTACTGTCACGGAAAGGGTGTTCTTCTCTCCAAGAAGATGGGTAATATCGTATTCTCTGTATTCAAGCGCATCATCCATAACCCCGGTTACAAACTTATCCTCGGTTATAAATTGCCCGTTAATGCAGGCCTCGTAAAGGCCCTTAGCGCACATTATAATTTTTGCGTTTTTTACAGGAGCGCCTACGGAGAAATCCTTGCCAAAAATCACCGAGCGCATTTTTATTCTCGGATGAAGCTCTGACGCATTGGTTTTCTTCACCTTACCTACGGTGTCGGAGGTAGCCCAGCCCTCAGGCTCATTCGCCTTATAGAATCCGCATACTATTCGAGACTGCCAGCTCTCGTCGGTTGCCACAGAAATAAAATTACCATGTGAATCCTTTATGGACACACCTCCTGCTATGGCAGCGTTGATAACCATAGGATTGCCCGATTGAAAGGCTCTTATTGCCAAGTAATTCTTGCCCTCGGAAAATCTTTTTGCCACGGTATCGCAATAAAGCGTATAATAGGAGCCGTTATATTGGGACTCGTATTCATATCCGTTTAAAAACAGAGAGAATTTGTTGTCGCAAACAAATTTTGCCTCCGCATATTCAGGCGTATTCTCCAAAACGAAGCTTTTGGTAATGTGAACTCTCGTTATACATTCAGGCCATATCCACATACACCCATCTATAAGAGGCTTTGGTATTCCCTCTTCCGCCTCGGCTCTTCTGAGGAGCTCTGCGGGCGCCTTAATAAAGAACGGATTGAATTCCATACAAAAAATCCTTTCAAAGGTTTTATAACAGCTTCAGTATAACACCTATTTCAGGGGTTGTCAACGATTTCGGTCAATTTAAAGTTTCCAATAATAAAGGATTTTGCGCATCGAGGGTAAAAAGAGGCGTATCCGAGCAGCTTCACACAAAGTGAGGCTCGAATACGTCTTAAAATATTTTTGGTACAGCTAACGCTTTATTTCGTTCCAAAAAGACGGTCGCCCGCATCTCCAAGACCGGGGAGAATATAGCCGTGCTCGTTTAAGCAACGGTCAAGGGTGGATACGTAAATCTTTACGTCGGGATGCGCTTCTGCCACACGGGAAACTCCTTCCGGAGCGCCGATTATAGCCATAAATTTTATGTGCTTACAGCCACGGTCCTTAAGCGCCTTGATAGCGTCGCAGGCGCTACCGCCTGTCGCAAGCATAGGGTCTACAACGAGAACGAGCTTTTCCTCGTCACCTATATCGTAAGGGAGCTTACAATAATAGGATTTCGGCTCGAGGGTTTCCTCGTCACGGTACATACCGATATGTCCAACTCTTGCCGAGGGGAAAAGAGCGTGAATACCGTTAACCATTCCAAGCCCCGCTCTTAAGATGGGCACGATGGCAACCGCATTATCCTTAACTACTGTTTGAGTGCAGGTTTCAAGAGGTGTCGTAACCGCTTTTTCAACCGTGGGTACACCGTCCTTGAAGCACTCGTAGGTCATAAGAGTGGTGATTTCCTCCACCAGCTCACGAAACTCCTTGGTGCTTGTCTTTTCATCACGGAGAATTGCTATCTTATGACGAATCAGGGGATGGTCAAATACTACTACGTTATCGTAATTTTTCATTATTCTCTGTCCTCCGACTGGGGAGCCTCCTCTGCTTCAGCCACCTCGGCTGCTTCTGCGGCTACCTCTTTCTTGCCAAGCTTGTTAAGCATTACGTTCGTTACTATACCGAGAATCAGAGCGCAAGCGATAGTGGTGATGGTTATTTCACCGAAGGATACGCTAAGGCCGCCAATACCGGGAATAAGAATCGAGGAAACAACGAAGAGGTTTCTGCTGTCGCCAAGGTCAACGCCCTGAATCATTTTAAGACCTGAAACGGCTATAAATCCGTACAGAGCCACGCATACGCCTCCCATTACGCAGTTGGGAATGGATGCGAGGAAGGTTACGAAGGGTCCAAAGAAGGAAATGAGGATAGACATAATAGCCGTTGTCGTAATGGTGACAACAGATGCGTTACGAGTGATTGCTATACAGCCTACCGACTCGCCGTAAGTAGTGTTGGGACAGCCGCCGAAGAATGCGCCTGCGATAGAGCCGACACCGTCACCGAGAAGTGTACGGTGAAGACCTGGCTCCTCAAGAAGGTCGCTGCCGATTATGGAAGAAAGGTTCTTGTGGTCGGCAATATGCTCTGCGAATACAACGAATGCTACGGGGATATACGCCACGGCTATCGTAGCAATGAAGGAAGCGTCTATTTCTCTGACGCCCTCAAAGGCTTTAATAAAGGTGAAATCGGGAATTGCGAATATCTGCATATTTGCAAATGCTGAAAAATCTATTACCTGAAGAGCTACGTTGCTTGTAGCTATGCCGATTACGGTGAATATTGAAGCTACGACGTAACCGACGAGAATACCAAGAATAAAGGGTATCATTTTAGCCATCTTCTTGCCGTAAACGGAGAACGCGAAGATTGAGAAGAGAGTGATAAGACCGCAGATAAGAGCTACGTAGGGGCTGCAAGCAGAAACCGCACTGGTCTTTTCTACTATTGTTGCTACTCCGTCCACCTCTTCGATAACCAGCTCTGTTACGTCCTTCATAACCTTACCGACAGTAAGGTCGTTAACTGCGTTAACTGCCAGGGAAAGACCGATAAGCGCAACGGTGGGACCGATTACAACGGGTGGCATCAGTGTGTTAATCCACTTTACGCCTGCAAACTTAACGACAAGTGCTATAATTACATAAACAAGACCTGCAAATACAGCTCCTATAATTAAGCCCGCATAACCTGCGGAAATGGAAACTGCTCCGCCAAAGGCTGCTAACATAGAGCCTATAAAAGCGAAGGACGAGCCGAGAAACACAGGACTCTTAAACTTGGTGAACAGCTGATAAACAAGCGTACCCACACCTGCACCGAGCAGAGCTGCTGCCTGGCTCATTTCGTTTCCTACGATAGCGGGAACCAGAATTGTCGCTGCGAGAATTGCAAGAACCTGCTGGAATGCAAAGAGCAGCATCTGCGGGAATTTGGGTTTGTCGTGAACGCCGTAAACGAGATTGTTTGTCATAAGACTTCCTCCTATATTCGGGCGGGTTTTCCGCCTACCT
>JAEIGA010017698.1_pt1 | contig 10856 bp, 6 predicted proteins | sample 9270691 | NCBI WGS metagenome assembly JAEIGA01 (sample SAMN17057246, study PRJNA624740) | gut metagenome | biome: biome; isolation source: fecal sample | host: Bos grunniens | place: China: Xizang | collected 2019 | reverse complement strand
TAATGGTGATATGTTCTTATCTCGTTCTACAGCTGCCTCTAAAGAAACTATCGAGTTTGAAGGCGAAACTTATCCATTAATCAAGTTAGATATTTCTAGCAGTTCTCACCCATTCTACACTGGTAAATCTACCCTTGTGGACACTGCAGGTCGTGTTGATAAATTCAACTCTCGTTACAAAAGAAATAAATAATCTAAGATTATATGACAATAAAAAGAGCAATCCAAATGGGTTGCTCTTTTTATTTTGCCTTTTCACACAAAAGGTGACAAAAAAAATAACCCCGCGGGGTTATTTTTCTTTTTTTATAATAAATCTTTGATTTTTGCTTCTATAGCAGCCTTAGGTTGAAGACCCACTACTTTATCAACCATTTCACCATCTTTGAAGAAGATAAGAGTTGGTACTGAACGAATAGCATATTTTTCTGCTAAGTCGTTATTTTCTTCTACGTCAACTTTACCAATTAAAGCTTGACCTTCGTATTGAGCAGCAAGTTCGTCGATAGAAGGACCCATTGCTTTACAAGGACCACACCATGTAGCCCAGAAATCTGCTACAACAACTTTATTTGAGCTTAGTAACTCGTCAAAGTTTGCATCTGTAAATTCTTTTGCCATAATATTTTTTTATTTAGTTAATTGAATAATATATTTTCTCTGAAATAGTTTTAACTGATTGAATATTATCTTCTTCTGAATCCGAAGACACCTCCACTTCATCTGTAGATTCTTCATCCTCTGAACTAGTAGAATAAACATCTAGCACAGCCAATAATTCATTGCAAGTTTTTATAGAAGCAGAAGATTTTGCAGCCACCTGAACACCCATGTCTGCATCATAAACTTCAACATACAAATCTACTAAATCTTTATCATTTTCAGAAGTATTTGGCTGTATAAATGCAGAAATTTCTTCTATTAAATCTGGAGAAACTAGTGAAAGTGGAATTTTCACTGTTAGTTTACTCATAGAAGCCCCTTTTAGATTTTCTAGAAGGTCCACCTTATTAACAGTTAATGAAAGTTCTTCTACATCCACCTCTGCATTTGGCAACATGCCTTTCTTTCTATTTTGTCTTTCTCTTTTGGCCTTGAAAGAATAATCTAATGTAGTATAAACCACAAGATAGGCATTTTCTACTAGAAGATTTGCATAATTTTTAAAGGCTTCACCAAACAAATAAAGTTGATTTGTACCAGAATAGTCTTCTAATTCAAAGATAGCAAATGGTTTATTTTGTTTTGAGGTTCTTATTTGGAAACTCTTTACAATACCAGCCACTATCACAGTTCCACCAATAGAAACTCTGCTCGAAAGAGTATTTAAATCTACCAATTCCTGCATTCTGGCATTGCAGCACACCCTCATTAGCACCTTATAATCATCTAGTGGGTGTGCAGAAAGGTAAATACCGATAAGCTCTTTTTCTTTATTAAGTTTTTCGATAACAGACCAACTTTCTACCTTTGGAGGCACAGGACGTTGCACTTGCACCTCTTCCATATCTCCAAACAAAGACATGGCACTATTCATGGTATCGTTTTGATATTTTGCAGCAAAGCGGTTTATTACTTCTAAGAAAGTTTCTTCACCCTTGCCTGTTGGAGCCATATATTGCTCGCGAGTAATACCTTCTAATTCATCTAAAGCTCCACTCAACACCAAACTTTCCATTACCTTGCGGTTACATTGGCTTTGGCTTACCCTCTCAAAGAAATCAAATGAATTTTTATATTCTCCATTTTTCTTTCTTTCGTTTATAATGCTTTCTACTGCACCTTCGCCTACACCTTTGATACCACCCAAACCAAAGCGAATATTTCCGTCTTTGTCGGCACTAAAGTGAAGTTCACTCTTATTTACGTTTGGACCTAACACATTAATACCCACCTTCTTACACTCAGCCATAAATGTAGTCACTTTGGTGATATCATCCTTATTTTGAGTAAGAAGAGCCGCCATAAACTCAGATGGATAATGAGCTTTGAGATAGGCAGTTTGATACGCCACCCAAGAATAACATGTGGCATGAGATTTATTAAATGCGTAAGATGCAAATTTTTCCCAGTCTCCCCAAATTTTCTCCAAAACCTTTTCGTCATGGCCATTTTTCTTGCCACCTTCTAGGAATTTTATCTTCAAAGAGTCTAGAATGGCAATAATTTTCTTACCCATGGCCTTACGAAGCGAGTCTGACTCGCCACGAGTAAAACCAGCAAGAAGACGAGACAGAAGCATCACCTGTTCTTGATATACTGTAATACCATAAGTATCTTTTAGGTATTTTTCCATTATATCAATATCGTATTCTATCTTTTCTTCTCCGTGTTTACGACGAATAAACTGAGGGATATAATCCATCGGACCTGGACGATAAAGGGCATTCATCGCAATAAGGTCTTCGAAGGTAGAAGGCTTAAGCTGACGCAAATATTTTTGCATACCAGCCGACTCAAACTGGAATGTACCTACAGTTTTTCCTTCGCAATAAAGTTGGAAAGTTTTTTTGTCATCCAGAGGAATTTTGTCTATATCAACATCTATTCCTTTTGATAGTTTTATATTCTTTAGGGTCTCCTTTATAATAGACAATGTACTTAGACCAAGGAAGTCCATCTTGATAAGACCTACAGACTCCACATAGTGACCATCATACTCTGTTACCACAATATCATCGCCCGAAACCTTATCTTTTACCACACTCAGCGGAGCATAATTTGTAAGGTCATCTGCACCAATAATTACCCCACAAGCATGTATACCAACTTGACGAACAGTACCTTCTAGTTGAGATGCATATTCAAGCATTGATGAAATATTTTCATCTGGGCCGTAACAAGCTGTTTTAATTTCTTGTACATATTTAATACAGTTTGCCACATTTACCTTTGGTACTTTTTTAGTATTAGGGTCGGCAAAACTTTCAGAAAACTTATCTGGAATAAAAGACACAAGCTTATTAACATCAGAAAGTGGCACCTTTTGCACACGACCTACGTCTTTGATAGAAGATTTTGTAGCCATAGTACCGTATGTGATAATATGTGCTACTTTTTCCTTTCCATATTTTTTGGTAACCCAATCTAGCACGGCACCACGACCTTCGTCATCAAAGTCCACATCAATATCGGGAAGTGAAATACGGTCTGGATTAAGAAAACGTTCAAACAGAAGGTCATATCTAAGTGGGTCAACGTCTGTAATCTTCAAACAATACGCCACCACAGAACCAGCTGCAGAACCACGACCAGGTCCTACACTCACACCCAACTCCTCTCGTGCTGCACGAATATAGTCTTGTACAATAAGGAAGTAACCAGGGAAACCCATGGTTTTCATAATATGAAGCTCAAAAACTATACGTTCATATTGTTCATCTGTAAGTTCATCGCCATATCGTTTTTTCGCGCCTTCCCAAGCAAGTTTTGCAAGATAATCTGCCTCCAGTTTGATACGATACAATTTGTCGTAACCTCCAAGTTTCTTAATTTTTGACTCTGCATCTTCCTGAGACATTACCACATTACCTTTTTCATCTCGAGTAAACTCATTGAAAAGGTCTTCGTTTGTATATTTTTGTCTATATTCTTCTTCTGTACCAAACTCGGCAGGAATATCAAATTTTGGCATAATAGGCCCAGACTCAATAGAGAAAACTTCCACCTTCTCTGCCACTTCCAGAGTATTTGAAATCACTTCTGGATGATCAGGGAAGCATTGTCGCATTTCGTCAGCAGACTTAAGCCATTCTTGTTTTGTATAATACATTCCAGAAGGGTCGCCCAATTCTTTTTTTGTATTCATACAAACCAAACGTTCATGAGCATCTGCATTGCTTTCTAGCACAAAATGAACGTCGTTTGAAGCCACCACCTTGGTTTGTGTTTTGGCTGCAAGTTCAAAAATCACCTTATTAACTTGCTCTTGGCGTTTGTAAATAAGTTCGTTTAGAGTCTCTATATTACCTTTGTGAGCCTGAACTTCTAGATAAAAATCATCGCCAAATAGACTTTTGAACCAACGAATACTCTTTTCTGCCTCGTCTATCTTTCCTTGTAAAATAAGTTGTGGAATTTCGCCACCCAAACAAGCCGAAGTAACAATTAATCCTTCGTGATATTGCTCAAGCAGCTCTTTGTCTATACGTGGACGATTATAAAAACCATCAATAAACGCAATAGAAGAAAGTTTACATAAGTTTTTATAACCTTGTTTGTTTTTTGCGAGTAGAATTAAGTGCCAGCCCCCTCTGTCTATTATAATTTCTTTCCCTTCGCCATTTATTTCCTTTACTTGATTATCTTTTAAAAGGCGAGAACGGCGTGCACAATAAGTTTCTATACCAATAATAGGCTTAAGCGGTTTTTCTGCACCTTTATTGGCTTTGCCTACCAAATCCACAAACTCTTTTATCCCATACATACAACCGTGATCGGTAAGAGCAAGCGCAGGCATACCAAGCTCCATAGCCCTCTTAACAAGGTCTGGAACTTTCGACATACCATCTAGAATGGAATAATTTGAATGGACGTGTAGGTGTACAAAACTCATTTTTTTCTTTATTTTTTAGAATCCCAAAAATAGCATTTAAAAATAAATTTCATAACATAACCACCAATAAAGTTATTAACAATGCAAAGAGATTTAGGAATTAAAAAAATTAGGAATTAGGAATTAGGAATTAGGAATTAAGTATTATCTTTGCTTTTTGATATAAAACGAAGATAAAAATTATGAAAGTGATTTGTGTGGGTTGGAATTACCCTAAACATAATGCGGAGTTGGGCGGTGCAGAGACTCCTTCTGTGCCTACAATATTTTGTAAGCCAGACTCTGCCCTACTAAAAGAAAACAAAGATTTTTATATCCCAGATTTTTCAAATCAAGTGGATTATGAAGTAGAAGTGGTGGTACGCATAAATAAGCTTGGCAAAAGTGTAGCAGAAAAATTTGCTCCACGATATTATGCTCAAGTAGCTTTAGGCATCGACTTCACAGCTCGCGACATGCAAAATGAAGCTCGCAAAACTGGTGCGCCTTGGGATTTGAGCAAAGGATTTGACGGAAGTGCTGTAGTGAGCGAATTTAGAGATTTGGAAAACATAGGAACAATAAACGACCTAAATTTCCGTTTAGAAATTAATGGAAAGACTGTTCAATCTGCCAACACTGGCGAAATGATTTTCCCTGTTGATAAAATTATTACATACGTTAGTCAATTTTACACTTTGAAAATAGGTGACCTTATCTATACTGGCACCCCAGACGGCGTTGGCCCTGTAAAACGTGGCGACAGGCTAAAAGGTTATCTTCAAGACGAACTTTTACTAGACTTTGAGATTAAATAAATGAGAAAACTCTTCACCATAATATTAGCCCTAATCACCCTTTCTGCTTTTGCCAAAGTGGAGTATGCAGAGCATTCTATACTTAAAGAAGGCAAGTGGATAAAAATTGCTGTTAAAGAAACAGGAATTCATAAAATCACATATCAACAACTAAAGGATATGGGGATAACAAATCCTGCAAATGTGCATATCCATGGCTATGGTGGAGCTATATTAGAAGAAAATTTTGCATCTGGATTGGAATTTTACAAAGATGACCTTCCAGAGAATGCAATCTACTTTCACAAAGGCGCAGATAGCATATTCAACGAAAATGACTACATCCTTTTTTATGCTCAAGGTCCTGTGAGTGTAAAATACAATGAGAGCAAAGAAAAATACGAACATACTATAAATCCATATAGTAATTTTGGATATTATTTTATTACAGAAAATTCTACACCTCAAAAAAACATCACAAATATTGAGTACGATTTACCTCCTATCCCAATAACTGTAGAACAAACTTTAAACTACTATTATGTTGAAAAGGAAGAATTTAACCTTATCAATTCTGGGAGAATGTGGATTGGAGATAAATTTGATTCAAAAAAAACTAACAGAAAATATTCCTTTAACATACCAAATAGAATAAATAACGAATACATTAACTTCAATCTAAGGGCTATTGGAGTTTCTTCTCTACAAAACAATTTGAATGTAGATATTAATTCTCAAGAAACAATATTCTTACCATTATACGCAAAACAAGATGCCCATCAAGGTGGCACATTAGGCACTATCAACTCCACTTTCAGATTAAATAACGAGAGTGATGATATCAACATTAATATAGATTTTGATTACAACACCACAAACGCAGAAGCTTACATTGACTACATAAGCATTAATGCCCGCAGAGAACTTATTACAGACGGTTCTGAACCACTTTTCATTTTCTATCCAGGAAACTATTATCCTTATATTACCGCAAATTATAATGTAATTAGCAGTAATAAAAACCTATTATTTTGGGAAATCACAAACCAACAAAATATTGTTAATGTAACTCCTACCATCACCGAAACTGGATATCAAATTTCGAGTCCGTATGATACGGAGCGTTTATTTTTAGCATTCGACCCTAATATTGATTATCCTACTATTAGTTTATACAAATCTATACAAAATCAAGATTTACATGCGCTAAAAAACATTGATGTTATTATTATTAGCGATAGCAAACTAATAAATTCTGCAGAGGAACTTGGAAAATTCCATAAAAATCATGATGGTTTATCATATAAAGTTCTCACAGTAGATCCAATTTATAATGAATTCTCTTCTGGCACTCCAGATGCAACTGCCTACAGAATGTTTTTGAAAATGCTTTATGACAAAGCAGAAAATGAAGAAGAAAAACCAAAATTCCTTATCCTTTGGGGTCTAAGTGGATACGACAATAGAGGTATAAAAAACGAAAAATTGGATATTCTAAGTTTTCAAGCAAAAGAATCTCTAAATAATATCTATTCTTATATTACAGATGACTATTTCGGATTTTTAGATGACGGAGAAGGTGGTTATATAGAATCAGGAAAATTGGACATTGCAATAGGTAGGCTCCCTGCAAAAACAGAAGAAGAGGCTTCTAACTATGTTGACAAAGTAAAAAGATATGTACTTTCTAAAGACAAAGGTTCATGGTCTAATGAAATACTTTTTGTAGGTGATGACGGTGATGCAAATCTTCATACCAAACAAGCAAACCTACTAGCTGACACCGTATATGCTCGACATCCAGAATTTTTTCCAAAAAAATTGTTCTTGGACTCATATAAAATGGTTCAATCTGCATCTGGTAGCACATATCCAGAAGCTAAAGAAAACATTTGGAGATATTTAAATGATGGCGTACTACTTTTTAACTACACAGGGCACGGAAGTACAAATAGTTTAACAGGTGAATTGATGATAACAAAGGCTGATATCATCAGTATGAAAAACAGTAATCTTGCTGTTTGGATTACTGCCACTTGCGATTTCAGTAAATTTGACGACTATGAAAGAAGCGCTGGAATGGAACTTATTTTAAATCCTAAAGGAGGTGCAGTGGCATCACTTACTACCACTCGTTCTGTGTATTCATCTAGCAACCTAGCGCTTGTACAAGCGGCATATAAATACTTATTACCTTCAAAAGAAGATACAGAAACTAGCAATATTCTGTCTATTGGGGAAATAATGAAAAATGCAAAAATATCCCTTGGAGCAGATAAGAACAAACTTAGTTTCACTTTACTAGGCGACCCTATTATTAAACTATTCTACCCAGACAATATAGTTATCACAGATAGCATTAACTCTCAATTGCCAGAAGATGCACAAATTATGGCATTAGGGTTAACCACAATTAAAGCACACGTAGAAAAAAATAACGAAATACGTTCAGACTTCAACGGAACTGCATTAGTTACTTTATATGACAAAAAAGAAAACCAACAAACATTAGGACAAGGAAATAATACACCTTTCGACTTTGAAGATTATAGTAGTATTATATTCTCTGGAGAGGTTCCTGTTGTAAATGGTCAAATAGAAGTAACTTTTATGGTCCCAAAAGATATTAATTACAAGGTAGGAAACGGCAGATTAACCTATTTCATAATTAATGAAGAGGGTGATGAAAATGGTCATGGATATTGTCAAAACTTCACTATCGGAGAAACAGACCCTGATGCACCAATCACTGCAGATGGCCCAGTTTCAAAGGCATATATCAACACACCAAACTTTGTTAATGGACAAGAAGTTGATAACACTCCTATTTTCTATGCACATTTGTGGGATGAATTTGGAATTAACACTATAGGCACAGGTATTGGGCACGACATTATATTGAAACTAAACAATGATCCAAACCAAACATATGTGCTAAACGACTATTACACAGCTTCACTGGGCGATTACAAGAGCGGAACTGTAAAATTCAATCTTCCAAAACTAAGCGATGGTGAGTATACATTATTCTTTAGAGCATGGAGTTTGCAAAATATTTCTACCACAAACGAACTTAATTTTGTAGTAAAAAGCGACACTCCTGCAACTGTAGAAGAATTTACTATTTACCCTACTCCTGCCACAGAATATGTAAACTTCTATCTAAAATATGACCGCCCAGAAGATATTATAGATATAGAATTTAGCGTAATAGACCTTGCTGGCAAAACACTTTGGCGTAGCACAGAAGAGTACATATCTAAAGATGCTGTGTATACATCAAGATGGAACTTCGCTTCTTCTCGCCCTGCGGGCAATGGAATTTTCATTGCAAAAGTTAAAATAACCACGTCAGAAGGTGCTATAACCCACTATGCTAAAAAGATTATAATAAATGCACAATAAAAACGAGAAATTTTCGTTACCTTTGTAGCCGTTTTTTAGAAATTATAAACCATAAATATATGAAGAACAAAATTTTATTTGCAATCGCCCTACTACTTTGCATCCCTAATATGGTATGGGCGCAAGATGCTAGCGAAGACTTAAATGAAACAATACAAACATTCACACCTATTACTACAGGCGTATCATTTCTAACTGTAGCACCAGATGCACGTGGTGGTGGTCTTGGTGACGTGGGTGCAGCAACAGCTCCAGATGCTGACGCACAATACTGGAACCCTGCTAAATATGCATTTATTAATGCAGAAGGTGGTGCTACCGTATCATACGTGCCATGGCTTAGAAAACTTGTATCAGACATCGACCTTGTTTCTGCTTCAGGTTACTACAAAATCCAAGACGTACAAACAGTAGCGGCTTCTTTCCGCTTCTTCTCACTAGGTAACGTTCTTATCCAAAAAGATCCAGGTGACGTAGGACAAAACATTAAACCATACGACCTTGCTGTAGATGTATCTTACTCTCGTATCCTTACCAAAAACTTCTCTATGGGTGTGGCTCTACGCTTTATTTGGTCAGACCTTACAGGTGGTTACTCAGCAGATGGTGACTATGTAGAACCAGGTTGGTCTATAGCTGCCGACATTTCTGGTTACTATGGTCAAAAAGTAGACTTCGACTGGGGTAAAGGTTTTGGTGCGTTTGGTTTCAATATCTCAAACATTGGTAAGAAAGTGGAATATGGCGACTATAGAAGTGCTGCATTCCTACCTACAAACCTACGTCTTGGTGGTAGCTTCACCATGCCTATTGACCAATACAACCACATTTCATTAAATGTTGACATTAACAAACTTCTTGTTCCTTCTCGTCCTATCTACAACTCAGACATAGAAACACAAGAAGAATACCAAGCACGTCTAGACGAATATTACAATATGGACCCTATCACAGGTATTGGTCGTTCATTTATTGACATGCCTGACGGTACTCCATACGACTTTGTTCAACAACTTAAGAAAGTAAATTTCTCATTAGGTCTTGAATACGACTACAACGAACAATTCTTTGGTCGTATCGGTTACTACAACGAAGACAAACAAATGGGTAATCGTAAATATGTAACATTTGGTGCCGGTTTCAAACTAAACGTTTTCTCACTAGATGTGGCATACGTGCTTTCAGTAACAAAAAACAACCCTCTAGACCAAACACTACGTTTCACTATAGGATTTAATATGAATGGTCTGAAAGTACTTTCTGGCACAGCAGAAGAAGCAGCAGACTGGAACTTAGGACTATAAGATAAGTATGTATAGAATAGGATTTGGATATGATGTTCATACTTTAGTTCAAGATAGAGAACTATGGCTAGGGGGCATAAAAGTGCCTCACACCCTAGGGCTACTAGGCCACTCAGATGCAGATGTCCTTATCCACGCAATATGTGATGCAATGCTGGGAGCAGCAAACCTAAAAGACATAGGCTACCACTTCCCAGATACATCATCAGACTTTAAAAACATAGATAGTAAAATCTTGCTTAAAGAGTGTAACAGACTAATATCAGAAAAAGGTTACACAATTGTAAATATAGACTCTACTATCTGTGCTCAAAAGCCTAAACTTAAAGACTACATAGACCCTATGAGAGAGTGCCTTGCAGGTGTACTAGAAATAGACGCTGACTGCGTTTCTGTAAAGGCTACTACCACAGAAAAATTGGGTTTTGTAGGCAAAGAAGAAGGCATAGCCGCACAAGCAGTAGTTTTATTGAAGAAAATTTAAAGATAAATATATCTTTTTTAGAAAAAATGTATTACTTTTGTAATACAATTTATCATTGTTCTTTATGTTCTAATTTTTAGAACAACGTCCATATCATGTAGGGGTGCTGATATGGACGTTTTTTTTATACATTCGCAATAAAAAATACACTCTCCCAATAAAAAAAAATATTGCATTTTATTTATATTTTTTTCTTTTTTCTTAAATTTGTACCCAAATTTATCATTCCATAATATGAAACAAGACATGATAGTTATTCTTGACTTAGGAAGTCATGAAAACACAGTATTAGCCAGAGGCATCCGTGACTTAGGCGTTTATAGTGAAATTTA
>JAEIGA010017697.1_pt1 | contig 10856 bp, 7 predicted proteins | sample 9270691 | NCBI WGS metagenome assembly JAEIGA01 (sample SAMN17057246, study PRJNA624740) | gut metagenome | biome: biome; isolation source: fecal sample | host: Bos grunniens | place: China: Xizang | collected 2019 | reverse complement strand
CTCGAAGCCGATGAGCTGACGCTCAACGAATGACAAGCCACTCATCTTGTGGAGACGCAAGTAAGCTTCCATATAGAATCCACCGAGCCAAGGCCATGCGGTACCCTGATGGTAAGCGTAGTCGCGCTCTACCTGAGGACCTACATAATTGGGGTTATAACCAGTGCTCTTGGGGCTGAGCGAACGCAAGCCCTTCGGTGTGAGCAACTCCTTGGTCACAATGTCGAGCACGCTCTTCTGTTGTTTACGATCGAGGGGTGAGTACTCAAGAGCTGCGGCAAAGATCATGTTAGGACGTACGCTCCAATCGGGAGTGTCGCCATCAACAAAGTCATACAACCAACCAAACTCGTTAAGGAACTTACCTACGAATGAGAGCTGACAACGCTGAGCGAGGTCATTCAATGTCTCTGACATTTCCTCATTACCACCCACATGGTTCATCTCCGCAGCAAAGCGCAATGCGTTATACCACAAAGCATTAATCTCAACCACATAACCTGTACGAGGAACTACGGGGCGTCCATTAGCCACAGAGTTCATCCAAGTCACTGCCTTATCCTTACCATTGGTGTAAAGCAAAGCATTATCGTGGAGTAAGAGGTTGTCGTGTTTACCACGACGGATATAATCGATGATATGTTGCAAAAGTTGGCCATACTCATCCCAGCACTGCTTGAGTGAGGTCTTCTTGGCATACTGTTGCAATGTCCATACTGCCCAAAGGAGGACATCAGGATGCTCCATCTCATAAATCTTACACTCGCTGGGACGATCGTTTACGAAGTCTTCGATTGCCTCAGCAGCAGTCTTCATTGCTGATTGGAACTCGTCCATTTCGTTTACAGCCAATGTCAAGCCAGGAAGCGAAACAAACATGTCGCGAGCACGGCACTTGAACCAAGGATAACCGGCCAAGATATAGTGCTTATCACCTTGTAAGTTGTGGAACTGGTGACCAGCAATAACCAAACTATTTTTAAATGTATCGCGCGGGGGACGAATTTCGTACTCGTGCTCGAACATCTGCTTCAACTTACGTGATGAAGCTTCAGAAACGCCAGCAGAGAAGATTACGGTCTCACCCTTCTTGATAGGTACCTCGAAATAACCGGGAACATAGAGGTCCTCGTTGAAGTGATAACCACGTTCCTGTTCCTTCGGATACTCCATGCCACGATACCAGTCAGGTGCGTATACAAACTCGCCCTTCTTATTGGTTTGCATGAACAACTCGGGATAGCCCGGATACATGCAAGTCTTGATACCATTATCAATTTCCTGATAACTCTTGTTCACCTGCCAATTCTCATGTGTAAACTGACGAACACTGCGGAAGGCCATGAAGGGGCGTAAACGCAATGTCGTGGGTGAATGGGCATCAAGCAATGTGTAACGGATAAGGATACGGTTCTCATGATGTACGAAAGCCTTTTCCTTTTTCAAGATAACGCCACCAACGCGATAGATAGTGGTCGGTACGCGTTCCCATTGAAACTCTCGGATATACTTATGTCCCTGAGGACTAAAGCTGTTACCCGAATATTTGTGTACGCCGAGGTTGAACTCAGCCCCGTGTTGAATCACTGTCTCGTCGAGCGAAGAAAGCAGTACGTGATTCTCGTCGTCCATCTCGGGGATGGGGATCACGAGCAATCCATGGTACTTTCTGGTATTGCAATCAATGATGGTTGAGCAGCTATAAGCACCCGACCTATTGGTACGCAATATCTCGCGAGGGAGCGACTCTTCTAAGTTCGTCATTAACGTCTTGTCGAATCTTAAATATCCCATAGCTTTAGATTATAAATAAGTAAAGTGTCTCAAAAGTAGTAATTTTTATTTGTATACGACCAAAAGTTTTTAGATTATTTTTCATTTTTTTTATTTTTCGTTATTTTTTGTCGCTTTTCACTCAGTTTGCCCTTGAAAATAATATAAAATGCTTACCTTTGCCGCCCTATTGCGACACAATAATCAACGATAATACATAAACTAAACAGATATACCACTATGTACACCGTAGTCAGCAAACAGCAATTTTCTGAAAAGGTATTCAAGTTAGAGATTACCGCACCGCTCATCGCACGTTCGCGTAAAGCGGGACATTTCGTTATCGTACGCCTCGGCGAGAAGGGCGAGCGTGTGCCCCTCACCATTGCAGGTGCCGATATAGAGAAGGGAACCATCACATTGGTTATCCAAAAGGTGGGCCACTCATCAACATCTATTTGTGACCTCAACGTTGGCGACACTATTGCAGACATCGTAGGTCCTCTCGGACAAGCTACACACATCGAAAACTTCGGCACCGTAGTATGTGCTGGTGGTGGCGTAGGTGTAGCACCCATGCTTCCCATCATACAGGCATTGAAGGCTGCAGGCAATCGTGTCATCTCGGTACTCGCAGGTCGTTCTAAAGACCTTATCATCTTGGAAGACGAGGTACGCCAAAGCTCAGACGAGGTAGTTATCATGACCGACGATGGCTCATACGGTAATAAGGGCCTTGTAACCGAAGGTATTGAGAGCATCATCAAGCGTGAGAAGGTTGACAAATGCTTCGCTATCGGCCCTGCCATCATGATGAAGTTCGTATGCCTCCTCACCAAGAAATATGAGATCCCCACCGATGTATCGCTCAACACCATCATGGTAGACGGTACAGGTATGTGTGGTGCCTGCCGTATCACCGTAGGAGGTAAGACCAAGTTCGTATGTGTAGATGGCCCTGAGTTTGATGGCCATCAGGTAGACTTCGACGAGATGCTCAAGCGCATGGGCGCCTTCAAGGACATCGAAGTACAAGAGATGGAGAAGCCCGAGCACGAACACCCCGTTCTCTCGGAGAACTCAGAGTGCTCGGAGAACTCAGAGTGCCCAGAAAACGCCACTATAGCTCCTATTGACACCGATCGCAATAGCGAGTGGCGTGAAGCATTGCGCAAGAGCATGAAGGCCAAGGAACGCACTACCATTGAGCGTTGCGAAATGCCCGAACTTGCTCCCGACTACCGTCGTCATAAGTTACGCGAAGAGGTAAATCAGGGCCTCACTATGGAGCAAGCACTCACTGAGGCTAAACGTTGTCTCGACTGTGCTAACCCCACCTGTATGGAGGGTTGTCCCGTAGGCATCAACATTCCCTCATTCGTAAAGAATATCGAGCGTGGCGAGATTCTCGAGGCTGCTCGCGTACTCAAGCTCACCTCTGCCCTACCTGCCGTATGTGGTCGCGTATGTCCGCAAGAGAAGCAATGCGAAAGCCGTTGTATGCACCTCAAGATGGGTCACAAACCCGTAGCTATCGGATACCTCGAGCGCTTCGCTGCCGATTATGAGCGCGAAAGCGGAAAGGCGGCAAAACCCGTTGTAGCACCTGCCAATGGCATCAAGGTAGCCGTCGTAGGTTCAGGTCCCGCTGGTCTTTCATTTGCTGGCGATATGGCCAAGCAAGGATTCGATGTTACCGTATTCGAGGCATTGCACGAGATTGGTGGTGTATTGAAGTATGGTATCCCCGAGTTCCGTTTGCCCAATCACATCGTAGATGTAGAAATCGAGGGTCTTCGCCAAATGGGCGTACACTTCGAGAAGGATTGCATCATCGGTAAGACTATCACCGTCGAGCAGCTCGAAGCCGAAGGCTATAAGGGTATCTTCATCGCATCAGGTGCAGGTCTCCCCAACTTCATGAACATCCCTGGCGAGAACAGCACTGGCATATTCTCATCCAACGAGTACCTTACTCGCGTAAACCTCATGGACGCTTCAAATCCCGAGAGCGACACTCCCGTCATCTTCGGTAAGCGTGTAGCTGTTATCGGTGGTGGTAATACAGCTATGGACTCTGTACGTACAGCATTACGTTTGGGTGCCGAGCGTGCCATGATTATCTATCGTCGTAGCGAGGAAGAGATGCCCGCACGTGTCGAAGAGGTTAAGCACGCTAAGGAAGAGGGTGTAGAATTCCTCACCTTGCATAACCCCATCGAATACATTGCCGATGAGAAGGGCCGCGTAAAACAGGTTGTATTGCAAAAGATGGAGCTTGGCGAGCCTGATGCAAGTGGCCGTCGAAGCCCTGTTGCCATCCCCGGAGCATTGGAAACTATCGATATCGATATGGCTATCGTAGCCGTAGGCGTATCGCCCAACCCCATCGTGCCGACTTCTGTAAAAGGCCTTGAGTTGGGTCGCAAAAACACCATTGCAGTAAACGAAGACATGCAATCAAATATCCCCACTATCTATGCTGGTGGCGATATCGTACGTGGTGGTGCTACCGTAATCCTCGCTATGGGTGACGGACGTCATGCCGCAGCCGCCATGGCCGAGAAGCTTAGAAATGCATAAATAAAGCTACTATAAACGAAGAACCGCCACACATCCCTGTATGGCGGTTCTTTATTTATTACATCTCCAATTCCTTTATCCCAACACCCTGAAGCGAGCAAACTTAAGCAACAACTGCTTCTCACCCGCATTCTTGAAGTTGATGAGTGCCTTGATATTTTCGCCTGTACCCTCTACGCGCAACACCTCACCTATACCGAAGCGTTCATGCTCGATAATCTGTCCGGCAGTAAGCTGAGCCACACGACTTGCCCCTTGCACAGCATTAGGCGAAACGAGACGACGAGGCGCCTCTCCTCTATTTTCATTCACCATCGTGCGCGTAGATATCACATTACGCACGGGAGATGCCGACGAGGTTTGAGGTTTCTGCATATTCGCAAATCTTGATGTTGTTGATGGGCGCGGTACATCTTGATAATTTCTCACCGATGACGATTGCACAAATCTTGGCGCACCTGAGCTTCCCCATAAGCTTTGACTCGAAGGCTTATCCCAAGGATTCGATGTGGACATAGACTCAGGACGTTCTATATAGCCACGATCAATATCTTTCAAGAAGCGGCTGGGCATACCATACTCCACCTTACCATAGCGGAATCGACTCTTGGCATACGACAACAGACAACGTTTCTCGGCACGAGTAATGGCCACATACAACAATCGTCGTTCCTCCTCCATCTGTCGGGTGCTATCATAAGCCATCAACGAGGGAAAAAGTTGCTCCTCCATGCCCACCACGAATACGGTATCAAACTCCAATCCTTTGGCTGCATGCACGGTCATCAACGTCACCTTAGCAGTACCATCATCCTCTTCGTTATCCTGATCGGTAAGTAATGCTACATCACTGAGGAAATCGGTGAGCCCAATAGCTTCATCCCCCTCTTCTTGACGCGAGCGAACGAAATCATGCATACCATCCATCAGCTCCTGCACATTCTCCTGACGACTTATGCCCTCCACCGTACGATCTTGCATGAGGTCGGCCATGATACCACTCTCCTGCACCACCATACGACCCATCTCATAAGCATCACCTTTTGACACCTGCTCAATGAATCGGGTAATAAGATGATAGAAACTCGCCAACTTCGTCAGCGTTCCTTTATTTACCGACAGGTTATACTCGTCAGGATTACCAATTACCGTCCATAAGCTCACTCCATAGTCAGAGGCAGCAGCCATAATCTTACCCACAGTAGTATCGCCAATGCCACGTGCCGGATAGTTGATAACACGTTTAAAAGCCTCTTCGTCATGAGGATTTACCGCAAGACGGAAGTATGAGATTACATCCTTCACCTCCTTGCGTTGATAAAACGAGAGGCCGCCATAAATGCGATAAGGGATATTATTCTTACGCAATGCCTCCTCGAAGATACGCGATTGGGCATTCGTGCGATAAAGGATGGCAAAGTTATCATACCCCAAATCCTCTTTACGCCCGATAGAAGCGATGCGCCTTGCCACAATCTCACCTTCCTCCACATCTGAGTAGGCCTCGATTAATTGCAACGGAGTACCCGCCTCTTGACGCGAATACACCTCTTTGCGTATCTGCTCGCTATTCTTCTCTATCAAGCTATTTGCCGCCCCCACAATCATCTGTGTCGAGCGATAGTTCTCCTCCAATTTGAAGATACGTGCTCCCGTATATTGTCGGGTAAAGCCCAGTATATTATCGATATTCGCACCACGAAACGAATAGATACTTTGTGCATCATCGCCCACCACACACACACGTTGTGTCTCCTTCGTGAGCTGCCACACGATACTATGTTGTGCATAATTGGTATCTTGATACTCATCCACCAACACATAGGCAAATTGCGACGCATAGCGTTCTCTCACCTCAGGATGCTGTTCGAAAAGCAGATAGGTATACAACAAGATATCATCAAAATCCATCGCCCCCGCCTGCCTACAACGCTCCTGATAGCGCAAGTACACCTCACGCACCTGCCCCATCTTTGCCGAGCGGTCATCGGCTACAGCCATAGCATCAGCAGCATACATCTGTGCGGTCATCAAGCGGTTTTTTGCATTCGAGATACGTCCCTGCACGACATTCGGTTTATAGACCTTGTCATCGAGCTGCATCTCCTTCACGATAGTCTTGATAAGACTACGCGAATCGGTTTGGTCATAGATGGTAAAGTTTGGAGGGAAGCCAATCAGTTCGGCCTCACTTCGCAAGATACGCAAAAACATGCTATGAAAGGTACCCATCCACAGATATCTTGCTCTATTCTCTCCTACCCTACGTCCGATACGTTCGCGCATCTCGCGGGCGGCCTTGTTCGTAAAGGTGAGCGCCAATATACGCCAAGGCTCAAGACCCAACTCCATGAGATGAGCAATCTTATAGGTGAGCACACGCGTCTTGCCCGAGCCCGCACCAGCAATCACCAATGAGGGGCCATCATTATAGAGCACAGCGGCTAATTGGCTATCGTTTAATTCGTTTCGAAGATCTGTATGCATTGCGTATCTTTCTTCAGTTTAGCTCCTCTTGAGGACAAGCATTCTCATTTTCTTCAACCCACGCATCGTCCATACGGCAATAATGGCCAGCACCAGACGAGTGAGAAATATCCACCAGAAACTGATACCCATAGCCACAAAAAGCATGGTATCTTCCAGTAGCGAGTGCGACACTCCCAGATGATGATTCACCAAGTTCGCCTCATAACGCGTAAGACGTCCCTGCTCCACCTCATCTATCATGATAGCAGCACCATAAGCCATACCCACTACATTGCCCGTAAGCCAAAGTAGCGAACATCCCGTAGGCAATCCAAAGATACGCATGAGAGGCGATAGCGAGTGCGCTATACGGTGCATCCAACCAAACTCCTCAAGTACACGTTGTAGCACCATCAATGCCGACACGATGAGCACAATAGTCACCACGAGCGTCAGCGAAGAGCTTAGCCATTGCATGAAGAGCATCCCCCACGAGGTCACCTCCACACTCGATGCCAGGAAGCTAAAGGTCGCGTCACTCTGCGGCAACAACATATTGAGTACGATGGCCGATACGAAAGACATGGCCACACGAAAGGCCACGATACGTCCGAAGGGCGATCCCGTCTTATGCGCCACCGAACACTCTACAGGCAGGTTATGCGATACCAGACACATCACCGCCAAGATGGTAGCCTCGCGCAAGGTAAGCGTGAGAGTAGCCATCACCGCAATGGTCGGATACAAGGGTAAGAATATGCTCGTGAGAAACACGATGGCCGAGTCTCCCGAAAGACCTATATATGCAAACAATGGCGAGAGCACTCCCGCCAGCCAATCAATAACCCCTACATACTGCAACACCCTTACCGCCAACGATATGGGCAACATCACCTTGAGCAGCCACAAGCATATGCTCAGCGATCGCGGCATTGCCAAGCGCAAACATTTATAGAGTCGTAGAAAAAGTCTCTTGGGCATAATTTCAATTTACTATTTTGACGATTGACAACTTACTATTTATTCACGATTGACAACTTGTGATTTCTCCGGCACACAATGAAGCATTCATCAAATTGTAAATAGTAAATTTGTAAATAGATTTTATCGCTTAAACATCCTATCCATCTCGCGACGGTCATCCTTCTCCTTGAGCGACTGACGTTTGTCATACTGCTTCTTACCCTTTGCGAGTGCGATGACAAGCTTTGCCAACCCCTTCTCATTGATAAAAAGTCGTGTAGGTACGATGGTAAATCCCGGTGTTTTCTCCTCATTCTGCAAGTTGCGCAACTCCTTCTTGCTCAGCAGCAGTTTACGTTCACGACGTGCCGTATGATTGTTATACGAGCCGTAGAAATACTCCGAGATATGCATATTCTTCACCCACAGCTCCCCATTGACAAAGTAGCAGTAAGTATCCACGAGGCTCGCCTTACCCATACGGATAGACTTAATCTCCGTACCAGTGAGCACGATGCCTGCGGTATATGTATCTATAAACTCGTAATCAAACGAGGCCTTCTTATTCTTTATGTTGATAGGTGTGGGTTTCTTCTTTTCCATCAGCCTAAAAGTTTTGATAAAGTGTCAAACAACATTCCTATGAGCGTCGGTGAGAAGATGATAGCAGCCGATGCCATAGCCATATAGGTAACCCTCTTATCCTCGTCCACGGCAAGCACTATCTCACTACCCTCCCACACGATATAACACACATAGAGCAACAATACCCATTCGAAGATAAAGAATTGTGGGAAAATTACCACCAGCATATCCGCAACAAACACTACCCCCATGGCATACCCCACGAAGAGGTTGGCCAACGGCATATCAGATAGACGTTGCAAGAACTTCTGCGATATCATATCCACCAGATACGATGCCAGGAAGAAACCACCGAAGAGTGCGATGCAATAGCCACAGATATCCATCATTGCCTCGTGGAAGGTCAAACGCTTCATACCCTCCTCAAACAGTGCGCCGAGCAACATCACCAAGCCACCCAAGGCCACCAGCGGATACACAAATGTCGAGGTCACATCCTTTCGAGGCGACTCGGTGACAATCTCCACCCATGCCTTACGAGGCGAGGCGATAATGGCAATCAGCCGACGAAACAACTCTTTATACTCCATCAACTACGTAACTTTTTATTTGAGCTATGAGCCTTGAGCCTTGAGCTATGAGCCTTGAGCCGGATGGCACTCTTCATTCTTCACTCTTCATTCTTCACTCTTAACTATTAATTCTTCAAGCTTCTGGTATAACCGGTCACAGCAGGCCACTTCACGATAGTATCGGTACCCAGATAACCCTTCGTGCGGAACTCACCCACCAACATCACACATACCGAGTCCTTAGCCTCAATAGTGCTCAACATGCTACGTACAGCAGCAGATGTCAACGCATCAGCACCGGTAGTGTCAGCCAAGGTACTGAGGTCAAAGTTGATGAAGTCCACGACATCACTATTGCTTGTCGTAGCGTTATACTCAGCGGTCATGTCAAAGCGCAATGTATCACCGTATACAGCAGTAGGCTTCAGGTAATACGAGCCACGTCCCAACGAACGTATCACGGGTGCCACATTGAGATATTTACCCGCCATCCACACGTAGGGATACTCCCAGTTATCGAGTCTCAATTTAAACAGATCTGTCAAGGGGTTGATGTTCTCGTTTGCGGGCAAAGCCTTGTTCCATACGGGGTTTACCTTTACGGCACTCGCATTGGTCATCGTAAGGCTTGCCTTGTAGTTTTCATCCACCTCGTAATGGATATAAGCGATAGCACGGTCGGCATTCTCGAGATTATACAAACTCAATTGCTCCGGCGACTTCAAGTTGTCCAACTTAAACACCTCACCCGTATAGTCAGCCATCAGCTGCAGGGGATTTGCCTCACGGTTGATAGTTACCACACGCGCAAAGTCCGATGTCATGCTATAACCCGTCTCTTTAAAACATGAGGTCAACGACATGGTCAACACACAAGCCGCTGCAAATAAAATCTTCTTCATCATCTGTATTTTCATTGTTTATTTTGTTTTAATCTATTTTGGTTTTTGAGCCTTGAGCTATGAGCCTTGAGCCGGATGGCACTCTTCACTCTTCACTCTTCACTCTTCACTCTCAAATCAGGAATTCCTCAATATGCTCGTCCACATAGTAAGCGATGATGCCGGTAATCTCCTCCTCGTTCTCGATGAAGTAATCCTCCAAATCATCAAATTGCGGATATTGCTCATACATCGCCATAAACTCCTCATCAGAGCGTTCACGAGTGATATCCTCCTTACACTCGTCATATACCTCCTTGGCCTTGTACACCACCTTCGAGAACTCCTTACATCCCCATAGGCGCATAGCCTTGGCAAACGGGTTATCAAAGATATAAGGGCCATAGCCATTGTATATCAGCTGGCAGAAACCACCGTCCATCACCTCCTCGTGAAAGAAGTGATACCCCAGTAGCGCATGCTGAGAGCCCGTGAGGCGCCCCATAGTCTCAGCCGTCAGCTCACCCCCTATCACGTCCAGGTAAGCATCGGTAAACACCTTGAGGAACGCATCCATCCCCTCCTCGGCACCACGGCGCAGCTTATCGTCAGTTATCAATTTATCCATAAATCTGTATATATTACGTTGCAAAGATAGCTATTTTCATTCAATTTACATCTTAAAAATGTATAATAAAGACAAAAAATCGGCACAGAAATAAAATTTTGTCAATTGTGAATTGTGAATTGTGAATTTAATTCTTAACTTTGTTGCAAGAATTTTTGAAGTTTATTTTCATTCACTTATTAAATTAAGAAAAAAATGACTTATTCACACGAAGTTGAACACATGTGTGTTGTAAAGAAGGGTCCTAACCATGGTCCCGCTCCCATCCCCGAAGAGGGTAAGTGGGTAAAATCAAAAGAGATCAAAGACATCTCAGGTTTGACACACGGTATCGGTTGGTGCGCACCTCAGCAGGGCGCTTGTAAGCTCACCTTGAACGTTAAGGAGGGTATCATCCAGGAG
>JAEIGA010017696.1_pt1 | contig 10856 bp, 10 predicted proteins | sample 9270691 | NCBI WGS metagenome assembly JAEIGA01 (sample SAMN17057246, study PRJNA624740) | gut metagenome | biome: biome; isolation source: fecal sample | host: Bos grunniens | place: China: Xizang | collected 2019 | reverse complement strand
CGATATTGAAACAACGTCTTACACAATGTGGGAAACAGTCGAAAAGAAAGACGGTACAACTGAGCGTGTTTGCATAGGTAAGCACGCTTGGATGTACTGTGGTGATATTTGTACAAAGAGAGGTTCTACATACAAACATCACCACATAAGAACATGGGATGAAGCGAAAAAAGTTTTTGACAACTTATCTGACCCATGTGATAAAGATGAAAGATACGTAATATACGTTCACAATCTTTCATATGAATTTCAGTTCATGAAAGATTACATTCCTCTCACAGATGTATTCGCACGTAAATCACACAATGTTTTACGTTGCAGATACCGAAATATTGAGTTTCGCGACTCATTATCTCTTGTAAATTGCAAACTTGAAAAGTTAGCAGAAGACGAGGAACTCACGGTAAGAAAATTGGTAGGACAACTTGATTATACAAAGTGTCGTCATCATAAAACACCTATAGCAGAATTCGAGTGGGAATACCAAGATGCAGATACCGAAATTGTGTGTGAATACGTTGAAAAGAAGCTCAAGGAATATGGCTCATTTGCCGAAATCCCTATGACTTCTACAGGTGAAGTTCGTTACCTGTTCCGCAAGAAACTCGGTTTTTCACTTAGTAAAATTCACGATTTAGCTGTGAAGTATTCTGCACAGACTAAAGAACTTCAGAACCTGTTACTTCAGATATACGCAGGTGCTTACACACACGCAAATTATCAGATAGTAGAAAAAGTTGTCAAAAACTTAGGTTGCAAAGATATAGCATCGAGTTATCCATTCCAAATGTGTGCTCGAAAATTTCCAACCAACTGGATACATATTAAACCTGAAATGTACAACAAACCTGACTTTTGGGAACATATGTATGAGATGTATCCGCCCGAAGAATACGCTTGGGGCTTTACAGTACTTATGGAAAACTTATGTGCTAAACATTGTCACAACACACTCTCATCTCACAAAGCATTAACATTGTCCAAATCGGCAACTATAGACAACGGTAGAATAGTTCAGGCAAATTATGCTCGTTTCTCATTCAATGAAATAGATTGGGAAGTTGTTAACAACTTCTACACAATGGAATACTCCTACGTAGAAGATTTCTATGTATCACGCAAAGAATATCTTCCTAAAGAAATCGTCTCTGTTCTCCTCGAACTCTTTAAACAGAAAACTGCTTTAAAAGGAATAGACGAACAGAAAGATAACTACAACCGTTCTAAAGCACGTATCAACGGAGTATATGGAATGACAGTATTCGATATACTCTCAACAGGTTGGATGTGGGACGAGCAAGCATCATTCTATAAGGAACAAAAAGATTTTGTCGACTTCAAAAAATCTGTAAATAACCCAAACAACTTCCTGTGGTACTCTATAGGTGTCTGGGTAACTTCATATGCACGTCGCCAAATTCTCTCACCAATTTCTAAGATGTCTGAGAATGCTTGCTATTCCGATACCGACTCTGTTAAGTATAAATCACCTAACAGATATAAAAAATACTTCGATAACATCAATCAGAAACTGAAAGATATGTTTATCGAAGCAATGAAATATCATAAATTTTCAGAAGAAGAATATAGGTTCTTCGATAGAAAAGGCAATGAGCACTTCATGGGTATCTTTGAAACCGAAAAACCATATAGAAGATTTAAAACTCTTGGTGCAAAACGTTACCTAGTTGAATATTATGATGGTAAAATGGAGTCAACCGTAGCAGGTGCACCAAAAAATCTTGCAGAATTTTTATGGGCTGACTCGGAAGAACTCACACCGTATGAAAACAACACAATGCGGTTCAAGAAATTTACAAATAATTTCGTTCTCCCTAATTGTAGATTAACTCACACTTACACAGAAGAAAAGAACAAATTATTTATTACCGATTATCTCGGAAATTCAGCTGTAGTTGATGTACGTTCCGGTATATGTCTTACACCGTCCAATTTCTCTCTCAATCTTTCAGAGGACTTTTTTAAGTTCCTCGATGGTAACATTGAATTTGAAGATGTAGACATTTACAAATACTTCAGACCATATAAATATTAAGCTATCTTAAAGGGTAAGTTGTTAACAACTTACCCTTTTTTATTTGTTTTAGAAACTAATAAAGGCACTCTTAGCAACCATATCATTCTTCATCCAGTTTTCAAATATATCACCAACATCATCTGTTGCAAAATATATTTTACTTCCTCTCCAAGTATCCCATAATAGCTGTGTTAATCTGTTCTTCGGAACTTGTCCAAAACACCATCTACTATCAAGTAATGTCAAACTATCCCTTGTAAAAAAGATACACTCACTTTTCAAAGCCTTATCAAAATTACTCGGACTAACAAAACTGATAACATTATGGTCTTCATCCATAAGCAATTCCCACTTAAGTGTATGTTCACTAAAATGAATATATACATCACCTAAGTTTTCACACTCATCTCGTTTACCACTATACAATCTCGGATATGAACAGATTTCCCAATAACCACTTTTAATCATATCGAGCTGTTTTTCCGGAAAGTCAAAGTACTTCTTATTAACTTTACTTGTGTTACTACTCTGTTTACAATACTCCAAACTCATAGTAGTTTCACCATATCTAAAGTTATAAATAAATCCCTGTTTAATATCTTTCATATTAATCTTGAATTTATTGAAGTACGGACAAAACTTATTAACAGTGTTACCAAGCATAATTATTAACGTTCCAGTTCTATCTCTAATAAAGCTACTTAACAGGTTCATAAACTTTGCATATTCATCTGTCAAATAAGTATCTCTCGTTAAAAACTCATCAAAGATGATATACTTAACAAAACCTCTATCCTGACCTTTTTTGTGTTCCCATGAGTTCAGACCACAGCAATACAGGAACGGAGCACCTCTCTCTTCAATATTACCTTTCTCTCCAATTCTAACCGGATAGAAAACTCTTGACTTATAATCAAAAGCATTCCATTTCCCTTTGCTCATAATAATCAAACTATCAACATGAGGGGTACATAATTTGAATATATTACTTGTTGTAATACTTTCATCATACCGTCTAACATAAACACTCGGTTCACCATTATTACAATAAGCGTCTAATGCGTCTTCAATAAAACCGTAAGTTTTACCATTACTACGCTGTCCTATAACAATATTATAAACACTACCCTCTGCAAGTATCTTACTTGTATCGTAATACTCTTTTACTTCTTTACCCATAAGATGTTAACAACTCCTCTTATTAATTAACGATTATTCCTTCTTCTAACAACCGTTTTATCTCTTCCTTTTCACTCTCTGTACAATCTATTCCCGTTACATGAGGATTAGCACAAACAGTTAATCCTTTAAAATCCTTAATCTTACCAACAGTATTACAAAGATATCCAACTGTATGCCCAAATCTCGAGTTGTTAACAACTTCATCTGTTTTAGCCCACGAGATTTTAAGATAACACTGTCTACCATTAGCAAAATCTGAAGTATCTCCGGCTTTACCCTGCACCTGTGTATAATTAGCCATAGAACTCATCATACCGTTAGCAATTCCCTGTACAGCTGTACCAATACTACTAACAGTAAGTGCATTATGCCCACTATTAATTCCAGTTATAGCGGCTGCTGTTCCTATAGCTGTCTGTATTCCAGCAGTTACAGCGGCTTGTCTTTCAAGTCCAGCCTCAATAACAGCAAATGGAGTGCTTGCTCCAAAGTTCATACTCATCTCTGCACAAGTAGCTTTACCACCGTCATCAGCACCTATCAATACAATTGCTTTACCAGCCATTGTACGTACATCAACATGAAATTCAACATAAATGTATTTTCCAGCAACAGTATCTGGTAAGGAAATCCAACCACAATAAGGAATAAAGACTTCATAAATAGTATAAGGACTGAAATCATGAAAATCATTATTCATTCTCGGAACTAATATATTACCAACTGAAATTTTATTCACTACTGCATCTATAGCTTTATAACTGTTAACAGTCTCAAAAATAGTTTCACCCGCAACAGTTGGTATCTTAATAGGTGCAGGGGCTTCTGTTGAAATAAATTCAGCAGGTGAAAGACCGCATAAATAACAACTAATTATACTATTACTTAATGTACTTCCGGCAAATGCATGAGTGTAATAATCTCTAATAAGAGTTACAATATCAAGCGGACTCATTAAGTAATACTTCGTGCAACCGCTTAAAGTACTTGTAAATCCAGTTGTCATTGACTCGTAATCATCATCATCAATAGGTGTAGGTGAAGGAGGACCTACAGGAACATTATGTCCGCTTGCTTTAGTCCATGTATCCCATTCGCTTTCTACTGTCATATCATCTGTATAACCTGTTACTATACCACCCTCAACAATTGGTTTGTACCATATTCCGTTTACTCTAAATCGCATACCGCTATAAGCTCTATGAATAAGTGAAAAATCGCTATCATCTGCATTAGCTGACATTGTGCATCCAATTCTTATACGATAGTTAGTACCACCACCAGTTAGCTGTAATATACCAGTATGTCCATTAAAATCAACATCATTATAAGTGTAAATCGGAGCTTGACCTGTTCCTGTCTTTACACAGTTATCTTCAATACTACCTGAAGTATAACCCATCGTCCATCCCATAGCTAACTTATGGTAAGCCAGATTTTCAAATGACGGTAAGTAACTCTGATACCCTTGGTCGGTTGTGCTGTTAATGTAAAAACCGATATTATCCGGAACAAAAAATCTTTGTATGTTTTGGTTAATAAGATAAACACAGTTGTTAACAACTAACAAAACAGCTGGTGATATATACGTGTAATCAGCCATCTGATTGTCATAACTCGAAGTGTTATACTCAGCCTGCAAATAATTACTATTATCAATCATACAAAGCTTTTGAATTGTTGTATTCTCATCAGGTGTAATTTCAAGCACTATTCTTGCGGTTGAATTAGCTACTGTATAATCACCTGGATTAAGTGCTCTATTAACATATACGTTACGCATATATACACCTGTTGTCTGATTAGCAGGATAACTCCAATGTACACTTGCCCAGTTTGTCTGGTCATACCACCAGTCAGGGTCAGTACCCCATAAATTGCAATAATTAGGGTTATTCTCAGGAATACCTTCTCCACCTTTGCCTTCATATATCTGATTGATACTACAACAGGTAAAACCAACCCAAGAGTCTGCTGATTGTAAATCTACAGCTGTTAACTGATTAAGTGGTTTTGAAAGTGAAAATGTGAAATTCTGACCATCTGGAATATTTCTATATTTTATAGTTGTATCTACTACTAAACTCATAAGTTGTTAACAACTCCTTTCAACCACTAATTATTCCTACAACGAAATCCTGTCCAAGTCCAGTATTCAAATCACTATTACCAAAATTCCTACCATAAATTCTTCTTCTATTATCAGCAGGAATTACACCATCAGTCATATCTCTCTTCCACTTGTTTATATCTTCATTTCTAAGCACCAAGCACTCCAATTCCTCTACACCACTTTTAAAACTATCCAAAACATCAACATGACAATGCAGAATACTATGACCTCCGCTAATACTTTCAGTGCTTTCAACGAAGTATTTCCTCCCAAATCCAACTATTTCTATATAATTAAAATTAACCTTACCGGCTGACATTTTAAGCACAGGGTCTGTCATACTTGTATTAACAAGCTGACAATCTATTGGAGTTCCATTATTCAACCAAGTAACACTCTTACCAAGTTCTTCTTTCTCACCGGTAAACGTACCAAACTTAATCGATATAGCCATAAGTCTCAATCACCTCTTTATATTCCTTTCCCACTTCTCACAAGTTGTCAACAACTTTATCTTAACCGTTTCCCACTACCCATCAACCACGAAGACCCCGCACCCCTAACGCCTTTGGAATTAGGGGAAGCGTTTGAGGAACAGGGTCTTGTGTTTGGGGAGTTGTTAACAACTCTTTATGGGGCGTATGTTATAGATAATTTCTTCCAAAGAACTACTGGGGCTTCGTCTGTAGCAGTCCATGTAGCATCTGCAAATGCGTCCATAGAGTCATCGATAAGTCCGTCTTCAGGCTTTGTCCATGTGTAGTAGTCTGCATAGTTTTCTGTAAAGTCGTCCGGAGGTGTTGAACCAAATCTACCTACACAGTAGTAATCTGAGAGGAAGAATACGATTGCATTTTCTTCGGTGTCGTTTACATAGTTTGCATCTGCAAAGTACCAGTAGTTGATAGCACGAGCATCAGGAACATTGATACTTTCTGTTTCTCTGTGTTCACACATTACAGCTGATGCACGTTCATCATGAAGAAGACCAATGATGTTTGTGAGTTTGTATGCCTGTCTATCATCAGCATCTACGTCACCCTCTGATGCTGGAATTGCGTTGATTGATGAACGCTTTTCATAGCTATCAGACTCACCGCCAGACATCCAGTATGGTACTGAAGAATAGCCACTGAGCTTAACGAAGTCGTTGTGTCTGTTCATTGAGTAGAGATATGTGTCAAGTGCCTTATCAAAGTCTGTGAGAAGAAGCATTGTCTGCTCACTATCAGCTGTTGTATTGTAGAAAGCACCATTTGAGTCCGCATAGAGAACTGATGGCTTCTTGATGAAATCTCTATACATTCCGATACGCATATTTGCATATCTGAGGAAGTATGGATTTGTGATAGCGTCCTTACATGAGTGGAAGTTGTTAACAACTCCTGATGCAAGTGGGTCATCTGCAAGCCACTCCTGATAGAGGTTTACGAGTGAATGGTTGTTGCCGTATTTGAACTTTTCAACGATAAGGTTTGCTTCAGTTCTGTATTCAAGTGCAAGCAGGTCAATAGCAAGTTTCTGTTTGATGCTGTTTTCAATAAGTGAAATAAATCTGCTCATTTCAGAAGCACTTGTGAAAGCTGACTTAACCTGTCTTTTTGGAAGTGTAATCTTCAGACAGAATGTTGTTGAATTATTAAAGAACTTTGCAGATGCTGTAGGAAGAACTGGCTTGAACACATCTTCACCTGTGTAACTTCTGAGGTCAAATGTGTAATCGATTTTCTGAGTTGGAGGTGCTTCAACTCTTATCTTTTCACAGATAGAACCATATTCCCATGAGTCCTTGAAAATTGGTAAGTGACTGATTGCAACTTTATTATCTCTGAAAACTACTTTACCTACTCTATCAATGAGAGACCTAACGTAATTATCAAGCTTATCAGAGAAGTCTACTGAACCTGTGATTTCTTTTCCAATCTCAACAATATTTGAGAGGTCTTCTGCTACTGTTAATTCAGCCTGTCCGAGTAAGTCGTGAAATACATTTTCTATGATTTCACCAATCTGTTTATAATTCATAATCTTTTCCTTTCTGAGTTGTTAACAACTCGCAAAAATTTTATAACAAATCATCTCTGTAATATCACGGGATATGATGTCATAGAGATTGTTAACCGAAAGTTTTACCTCTTTATCTATGAGGTCTGCGTATGACATATTGCCTAAGTTACCCTTTCTTCTACCTTTTGCATGAGAAATATCATCAAAGGTGCTACCTAATGTTTCGGCTTCAAAAGATACTGACATATTGTGTTCACCTACAACATCGTCTGTGTGAGAGCCGATTGTTGACTCACTAACCGGTTGCTGTGACGTATTGTCCATTGAAGTTTCCTTATTGGTATCAGTATGCTGACCATAAGTTGTTGACAACTTTGCGTGTTCAGCACCGCTTGCGTCTTCAGAAAATATGTTATACGGCTCAAGCGGGTCATACGTTTTATTAAGGCTGTTGAGTAGCCTTATGTACTTTGGATTATTTGCATCAAATATTGAAATCAATGCGTTCGTAATCCTTGGTATACGTGGGAGATATCGAATAGGAAGTCCATGAGCTGATGAAGGGCTTTGGTCTTGTAATGTATATTCCCATAAAAGCCTGTGTTCACCATACTGGTTCTGAAGATAACGCCAAAAACTTGTTGTATCTATACCAGTAGGAACGGTGACACCAGTAAATAGAAGAGGAATACCCTCAGCGACTTCTGCAGGGATATCGAAGTTTATTACATCACTTAATTTTGGTAACCAGTGAATGTCTGGTTCATATAAGTCAAGCATTATCTTCTTCCTCCTTTACATCTTCATCAGAGTTGTTAACATCTTCATCATTTATTCTGACGTCGACTGTGACTTTGACTTCCGTGTCCTCCTTTTCTTCGGAGTTGTTGACAACTTTTTCGTCTCCCTCAGTGGTGTTTCCATCATCCTTGGCGGATACTGGAAGTCCCTGTACCTCAGATTGTACATCTCCCCGAACATCAGAAGTTCCATTCTCTCGTCCATCTTCTTCACCTACTTCTTTTTGGGATTGTAAGATTTGAGCGACTCTTTCTGCAATCGCGTTAGCAATATCGATTGAACTTCTAGCAGACACATCATTTGCTGGATTGTTTTCTCCAGTAGTAGTCTGTTCTGACTGTTCAGTGCCGAGTTCATCGCTACCATTTGTTGTTTCATCTTCAGTATATTCCGTTCCATCTCCCGAGTTGTTGACAACTTCATCACTCTCCTCGTTTAATCGGAATGAAATATTCAAACCGAATTTTTCATTTATAAACTTAACAGAATAATTGAGATTATCGAGTATGTGATTGAAGTCAATGTTTGAAACATTTTCAATCAGCTGTGACTCATTATCTGTTAATCTCTCTGCTTTCATATTCTGGTTATTTGCTATACCTAACTTCTGATAAAAGTCAGATATGTAATACTGTCTTGTTTTTACAAGTTCTGAAAACTTATAATCCATATGAGTGGATATTGGGTTGACCTTTATTGAGTTAACTAATGACTCCTCGCATACACCAATGCAGTTGTCAGTGTTAAGCAAACTATTAACCATTTGCTTTGCTGAATTAACAAGTGAATTTGAAGCACCAGTGATAAATCCAATGACCTTGCAATTTTTTGCAAGTGCCCGAATTGATGCATCAATAGCATTGATAATATCAGCATAATCCTTAACAAAGTCATAAAGTCCAACATCTGCGTTTTCAATATAAGCATTAATATCTGAATAAAGTATACAAGCATTACATTCATTGTAATCTCCTGTGGTACTATCCGCCCATGGATTTACAACTAAGTATTTGTTTTGTATATAATATTCATTGAGTGTTCCCTTTCCGGAAAACCACATTACGTGATGCTTACCATTCTTTTTGAAAAACAGTATTCGTCCATCTAACAGAACATGATATAACAGAAACTTTTCATCAATCTCTTCAGGTAAGTTGTCAACAACTATTCTGTTGACCAAGAGATTTGTGAAATGTCTAAAAACTGGTGTAAACTCTGAACGAGCTAACTCACGTTTTCTTTTTGTCATCTGTCATTACCTCTAATAACTGTTTACAATATGTGTAGTCCATGTTTGGAGTACAGCGATAAAGTAAATCATGTATTTCTTCACAAAGATTTCTTAATTCGCTGTACTTAAATTTGATGATTATTTCATCATCTGAAAACCTAAATAATTCCGTTATCATAGCTATCATCTACCAAATAGTAATTGGTTATTTCAATTATTCGTTGACGGAAACATGGAGCCATTGTTGTAACTTCATGAATTGCTTTTGGCAATGTGTCAGCTACAACATATCGCTCACATTCTATGATATCACAACCGTCAATATCCGTTGCAAGATATTCAACTCTGTATATCATTTTATTTCTTTGACTTCATCTATTAAGATGTCACCCTGTTCATTTTCGTCTTTAAAGGTAACTTCTAATATCTTTACTTCTTCGTAAACTGCTTTAATGTATGACCTTGCTTTTCTACAGAAAGACTTCATTTCTTCCTCAGAATTAAAAGTCATAAGGTTAAAAGCGTTAACTACTGGTGAGTAATATGTTACTAAGTATTTCTTGTTCATTGTTTTAAATCCTTTCTAATTTACGTAAAACTTTTGTAGCTTCTTCAACAGGAAGTTTTACAAATTCTTCTTTTTTCCATTGTTCATTGTCCTTTTTTAATTTTAAGTTGTTAACAACTCCGGAAGACTGGTTGCAGACAGACTGGAGTTGTCAACAACTTTATACATGATTATCGAGCTTACTTTTTGTTTACGTTAAATTTCCAAACATTGCAGGATTTTGATGGGTCATTTTTCAGTGGTGTTTTGCCGTTGTACTTGATTTTAACCTCATAGTGCTCAAAGTACAGTGCTCTTGCTTCAGGGTCTTCTGTAGCGATATCTGTGTTATCAGTAAGAAGTTCATAGAGCGAAGTACTAGCCCAGAAGTACTTACCTTCGATTTCTTCAACAGAGAAACAAATCATAGTTTCGCCGGAAGACTTGTTGTCAATTACTGCAAAGAAGTCGAGTGTGTAGAACTTGTCCTGAAGTTCTTCGTTCTTACCCTTTTCTAACTGGAGCAGAGCAGAGCCCATTGCGTTAAGGTTAAATTCCATTGATACAACTTTTTCTTCGTTTTCCATTTTGATTACCTCGTTTTTCATAATTTTTTGGTTCTTATTTTTTGGGTCCCATTAAGTACCCAGTTCTTTAAGTTGTTAACAACTATATATCATTTCAAGTTGTTAACAACTTATTTACAAGACGAGTTTGTTATGAAATAATAAACTCTGATTTTTACAACTTTACTGTTGGAATATGAATTATATTTATTATAGAGAGAGTTGTTAAAAACTTGAGTTGTTAAAAACTTATTTCGGTATGTGCACCTACCTATCTCTATAGTTCCATTATAGCACATCATTGTATAACTGTCAATGGGTAATGTTCATAATATTGAGGGCTATTTTTTGTGAATATTGTATAAGACCCT
>JAEIGA010017695.1_pt1 | contig 10856 bp, 7 predicted proteins | sample 9270691 | NCBI WGS metagenome assembly JAEIGA01 (sample SAMN17057246, study PRJNA624740) | gut metagenome | biome: biome; isolation source: fecal sample | host: Bos grunniens | place: China: Xizang | collected 2019 | reverse complement strand
GATAATATATAAAAGAAAAAATAAAATATAGTAGTTGCTAGTGATAAAAATATACTAGTATAGAATAAGAATTAAAACATCTTTATCAAAAACTTAAAAAAAACTAGTGTTACTGAGATTTTAGGAATTATTACAATTTTCTTAAATTTGCGTAAAAAACTTGAAAATATTTCCATTAAATGCTATAATAGAAACTGTGTAATAATGTAAACAAGACGAAAAATATAAAATAAAACGTATGAAAAGAGGTTAAAAATGAAGTATTTATATCTTCTACAACAAGCTTTGGTATGGATAATAACTATATATTGGGCATATCAAATCGTTGTTAGTTTTTGTTCTTTAATTAAATTAAAGGATAAAAAATTATTAATTGAAAAAGAACATAAATTTATGGCTATAATACCTGCTCATAATGAAGAAGCCGTAATAAGAAACTTAGTAGAAAGTTTAAATGAACAAAATTATCCTAAAGAATTATATGATGTATATGTTATTGCAGATAACTGTACAGATGCAACTGCAGAAATAGCAAAAGATGCTGGTGCAATAGTTTTAAAAAGATTTGACGAAGTTAATAAAACAAAAGGTCATGCATTAAACTGGTTTATCAAACAAAAAATTGAAGAAAATGCAGATTATGATGCTCTTTGTGTATTTGATGCAGATAACATTGTTGATAAAAACTTCTTAAAAAATATGAACAAAAAACTTTGCCAAGGTGAAGAAGTTGTTCAAGGATATAGAGATATCAAAAATCCTACAGATTCATGGATTTCTGGTGGATATGCAATTTTCTATTGGATGATGCATAGATTTTATCATTTAGCTAGATATAATTTAGGATTATCTCCATTATTAAATGGTACTGGATTTATGGTAAAATTTGATCTATTGAAACCAGATGGATGGCAAACAATTACTTTGACAGAAGATATTGAATATTCTTTAATAAATATTGCTCAAGGAAGAAAATTAGGTTGGGCAGTTGATGCGATAGTATATGACGAACAACCAGTAACATTTAAAGCAAGTTGGTCACAACGTTCTAGATGGACAGTAGGACATTTACAATGCATGAAAGAATATACAGGAAAATTAATAAATGGTGTAAAAGAATATAAAACATTGATGAACTTTGATGGAGCTTTATATTTATTTGGTATTCCTATGATGCTATTAACATTCTTATTGTTAGGAGTTAATACATTGCTATATTTAGGCGCCGAAATGACACTTATGGATTTAATAGGAAATTTTTCAAGATATTTATTTGCAACATTCTTTATGCCGGTTGCTACTGGAGTTGCAATAATGGCTTTAGAGAAAAAACCAATTAAACCTATGATGAAAAGTATTTTGATGTATCCAATATTTATGGGGTCTTGGATAGTAATAAATATAAAATGTTTAATTAAACCAAATACAAAATGGGAGAAAATTGAACATGTTAGAGATATTAACATTCAAGAAGTTAAGAGAGTTGTAAACTAAATATAAAATATATGAGATGGACTTTTAAAGTCCATCTTTTTTTGTTAAATAATTAATTATTTTTGTTTAAAAAACGAGTTTAGAAAAAAAGAGAAAAATGCAAAAAAATGAATGTTTTTTGAAAGTAATTAATGTAAAAAACTGCTCAATTATACTTGTAAAAAATGGAAAAAAATGATACTATAGCATTGTGCAATTTTGAGCACCGAAAGAATAAAATATGAAAGACAGAAGGGATATATTTTATGCCAGAAATAGAAAGACAATTACAAGAAATTGTAAAGAAAAATAATGTTTTAAAAAATGAACCAATGGCAAAACATACTTCTTTTAAAGTTGGCGGAATAGCAGATTATTTTGTAAAAGTAACAGAAATTGATGAATTAAAAAATCTATTAGAATTTAGTAATAAAAATAAAATTCCTGTGACAATTGTTGGAAATGGAACGAACATCTTGGTAAAAGATGGTGGTATAAGAGGAATTGTAATAAAACTTGAGTTAAATAATTTTAAAATTAAAAGAAATGCAGATGAAGTTTTGATAACTGTTGAAGCCGGAATGACTCTAGCAGCACTTGCTGCAATCGCAGTAAAAGAAGAAATTGCAGGTTTAGAATTTTTATCTGGAATACCTGGTTCAATTGGTGGAGCAATTAGAATGAATGCAGGAGCTTATGGTGGAGAAATGAAAGATCTTGTGTTAAAAACAAGATATATGACTTATGACGGTAAAATAAAAACTATTGAAGCTTCAAAACATGAATTTGAATATAGAAATAGTATTTTTTCAAAAATGAATGTTATCATTATAGATACAACAATTAAAGCTCAAAAAGGAAACAAGCAAGAAATACAAGAAAAAATAGATGAATATTCTGCATCTAGAAAAAAAGCTCAACCTTTAGAATATCCAAATGCTGGAAGTACATTCAAAAGACAAGAAGGTGTTTTGACAGCAAAATTAATTGACGAGTGTGGATTAAAAGGATTTAATGTAGGAGATGCTGAAGTATCAACTAAACATGCTGGATTTGTAATTAACAAAGGTAAAGCAACAGCTAAAGATATTTTAGATTTAGTAGAACACATTAAAATAGAAATAAAGAAAAAATATGATTTAGATATCGAATTAGAAATTTTAGTATTAGGAGAGGATAAATAATGAAATCTTTTTTTGAATGGTTTAAAGCTAGTACAAAAGTTAAAAGATGGATACTTTTAATTATTGTGGGTGTTATATTAACTTGTTATGGAATGGCAAAAATTTTAACATCACCAGAATTATCAATATTTGAAGTTATAAAAATAGTTGTAATATTCGTTTGTGGATTTATAGCAATTGTTACAAGTATTGTTTTTATACAAAAAAGAAGTTTAGAAATAATAATTGAAGCTAATAATACAAATACCGAAACCGGTAAAAAAGCAAAAGCAAATATAAAATCTTTAATATTTAATAAAAAAGTTTATGAAGAAGGACCAAAAGTTGTTATTATTGGTGGAGGAAAGGGTCTTAATAATGTAATAGAAGGCTTTAAAAAATATACAAATAATATCACTGCAATAGTAACAATGTCGGATTATGGTAATATTCCTACAGCTTCAAGAAGAGCGTTAGATACATTACCATTAAAAGATATAAAAGATTCAATTATTGCAATGTCTGATAAAGAAGATATCATGAGAAAACTTCTAAATTGGAATTTCCAAAATGAGAGATTAAGAGGTTTGAATTTTGGTGATATATATTTAACAGCAATGAATGAAATGTATAATAATATTTCAGAAGCAATATTAAAAAGTACAGAGGTTTTAAATATTACTGGAAGAGTAATGCCAGTAACTTTAGACGAAATTACAATATGTGCAGAATTAACTGATGGAACAACAATAAAACAAAAAGATAGAATTCCAGAGATTGTTACTGAAAAAGTAGAATCAATAAATAGAATTTATATTTCACCATCGAATTGTAGGCCATCTCCTGGTGTTATTGAATCAATAGAAGATGCAGATGTAATTATAATAGGACCTGGAAGTTTATATACAAATGTACTTCCAAACCTATTAGTAAAAAATGTTTCAAAAGCTATTAGAGATAGTAAAGCACTTAAATTTTACATATCAAATATAATGACAGAACCTGGTCAAACAGATAATTATACTTTATCTGATCATATTAAAGCAATTCAAGAACATGTTGGTACTGGAGTAGTTGATTATTGTCTTGCTGATACTGGAGAAGTAATTCCAGAATATATTAGAAAATATAATAAAGAAGGTTCAGATCTTGTTGAAGTAGATACAAAGAAATTGAATTCATATAATGTAAAAGTTATTCAAAGAAATATGTCTTGTGTAAAAAATGATAAGATAAGACATAATCCTGATATAATAGCTGCTACTATAATTGAAATGATTTGTAATGATCTAAAATTCCATGATATGCAAAATGATACAGAGTATTTATTGCTACAATCAGTTTTAAAAGAACAAAAGAAAATTCAACAACAACAAGAAAAGAGATTGACAAAAATTTCTAAAAAGGGTGGAATTTTAGCAAAATTACCAAAAGAAAAAGAAGGAAGAAAGAATAGTAAATTTAAAGAAAAGTATAGAGATAGAGTTGAATCAATTCAAAATACAGATAATAAAACTGCAGAAAATAGAAGAATAGCAGAAGAAATCGAAAAGATGGAAAAAGCTAAGAAAAATACTCAAACAAGTGGAAGAAGATCAATGTATGAAAGAGAAACTTCAAGAAGAGAACAACCACCAAGAAGAAACCAAGGAAAAAGAAGTATGTAAGAAGGAATGGTACAAATGAAAATTAGTAAAAAACAAATTGAATTAAAAGATAGTTTAAATAAAGAATGGATATTAGCAAATGGAACTGGAGGATTTTGTTCAACAACTATAGTTGGGGCAAATACTAGAAGATATCATGGACTATTAATTGCTCCATTATTACCACCAGCTGGAAGACATTTAATAATTTCTAAGTTAGATGAAAGTATTATTGTAAATGGTGAAGAACACGTTTTATTTACTAATATATGTGAAAATTATATTTCAGAAGGATATAAATATTTAGAGAGTTTTGAAAAAGAGTTTTTGCCTGTATATACATATAAAGTAAATGATATTAAAGTTGTGAAAACAATTTCAATGGTTTATGGTAAAAACACTGTGGTTGTTCAATACAAAATAAAAAATGGAAAAAATGAAGCGAAATTTAAATTAGCTCCAATAATTAATTTTAGAGATTTTCATCATATGACAACTAATCATAATTTTTTACTAAATCAAGAAGTTCTAGAAAATAAGATAAAAATAGAAGTTGATGGAAATATAAAGACACCAATATATATGTATTTAAATGACGGCCAATATATTATGCATGAAAATGACATGTTTTGTAATATGCTTTATTTAAAAGAAGAAGAAAGAGGATTTTATCCAAAAGAAAATCTTTCTGTTCCAGGTAGATTTGAAATAGATTTAAAACCAAGAGAGTCAAAAGAAATAACATTTGTTGCTTCTCTTGAAGAAAAAATTGAAAATATAGATAGTAACAAAGTGTTTAAAAAGGAAAAAGAAAGATTAGCAAAAATAGTTGATAATACAGAATTAACAATAACAAAATCAAAATTAACAAAACAAGAAAAAGAATATAATGAATTAATAAAAGATTTAGTTGTTGCTTCTGATAGTTTTATAATAAATAGACCTTCTTTTAAAACACATTCTATTTTAGCTGGTTTCCCTTGGTTTTTAGATTGGGGTAGAGATACATTAATTGCATATGAAGGATTATTATTATTAACAAAAAGATTTGATCTTGCAAAAGAAATTTTATTAACTTTTACAAGAGATATAAAGTCTGGATTAGTACCTAATGGTTATTCGGAATCAGATAACAAGCCATTATATAATAGCGCAGATGCTTCACTTTTACTATTTGAACAAGTAAACAAATATTTACAATATACAAAAGACTATGATTTTATAAAAGAAAATATTTATGAACATCTAAAGGAAATAATAGAAAATTATAGCCAAGGTATAGATTTATCAGATAATAATATTTATATTGCTGAAGATGGATTACTTTGTTCTGGAACAGAGTTAACCCAAAATACTTGGATGGATGCTAAAATTGGAAACTTTGCTGTTACTCCAAGAAATGGAAAAGTTGTAGAATTAAATGCACTTTGGTATAATTCATTAAAAACTTTGGAAAATTTAGCAAATAAATTTGAAGAAAAAGATGTAGCTGATAGATGTAGAAAAGTGGCTAATAAACATCAGAAAGCTTTTGAAGAACAATTCTTTAATAAAAGAAGAAAATCGTTGTATGATGTAATTGGTGACTCTAAAATAAGACCAAATCAATTGTTTAGTATATCAACAACATACCCTGTAATTAAGCCATCTTCAGAAATCGGAAAGATGATATTTAGAACCGTAACCTCAAAACTTTTAACTAAATATGGTTTGCGTACTTTGGCTAAAGGAGAAGAGGGATATATAGCTCATTATGAAGGAGATCCTGTAAAAAGAGATATGAGTTATCATCAAGGTGTTGTATGGGTTTGGTTAATTGGTTTATATCATGATGCATTCAAAAATATTATAGATGATGAAAAAGATAGATTAGAAAAAGAAAAATTAAAAATTGAATATGAAAAATTTATAAAAAATGTATTAACTACTTTTAAAACAGAAATAAATGGTCCAGAAGGAATCGGAACATTATCAGAATTATACAATTCACAAACTCCTTATAAGCCAGGCGGAACTTTTTCTCAAGCATGGAGTGTTTCAGAAGTTTTAAAAATAGTTGCAAAATCAAAATAAAACACCGTCAAATTGGTGGTTAAAAGAAACTAAAGATTGCCAAATTTAACGATTTGGCAATTTTTGTATATTAAAAGATAAACTAGGAGACAAAAATGATTGAAATAAAAAATGTTAGTAAATCTTATGAGAAAAATAAAAAAACAATAGAAAATTTAAATTTAAAAATTAAAGATGGAGAAATATTTGGTTTTTTAGGCCCTAATGGTGCGGGAAAAACAACAACAATTAGAATGATTACAGGGGTATTAAAAATAGATGAGGGTGAAATTTTAATTGATGGAAATGATATTTCTGAAAATCCGATTGAAGCAAAAAATAATTTTGGTTTCGTTCCTGATAATCCAGATATATTTTTAAAATTAAAAGGAATAGAATACTTGAATTTTTTAGCTGACATTTATGGTGTTTCTAAAAATGAAAGAACTGAAAAAATAGAAAATTTAGCTAAGAAATTTAATATTTATGATAATTTGAATGATAAAATTCAAAATTATTCTCATGGAATGAGACAAAAAATAATAGTAATAGGAGCATTACTACATAGTCCTAAAAATTGGATTTTAGATGAACCAATGACAGGATTAGATCCTAAATCTTCGCATGATTTAAAAGAATTAATGAAGGAACATGTTAAAAAAGGAAATTCAGTTTTCTTTTCAACGCATGTTTTAGAAGTTGCCGAAAAATTATGCGATAGGATTGGTATTATAAATAAAGGTAAATTGATTTTTGTTGGTACTTATGAAGAAATGAAGGCGAAATTTAAAGAAAATGCATCACTTGAAGAATTATTTTTAGAGATAACAGACTAAATATTAAAGCGCTTCTAAGATAACACTCAATTACAAAGAATAAATTAAAAGATTGGAACAAATTATGAAAGAAATATTTTCGTTAACAAAAATTTTAATAAAAAGTTCGACAAATGATGCAAGCCAAGGAAAAAATAAAAAAAGAAATAATATAGGAAAGATAATTATATTATTTTTAGCATATGGTTATATAATAGGATTTATGTCTACAATTAGCTATATGACTATATCTGGATTAATAATTTTAAATCAACCAGCATTGTTTTTAAGTTTTGTATTTACAATATTATTAGGAATTGGAATACTTCAAACAGCTATAACTAGTTTAAATGTTTTGTTCTTTTCAAAAGATTTGGATTTTTTAATACCACTTCCTATAACTGCACAAAAGGTAGTAATAGCAAAACTTAATTGTTTAGTTATATCCCAATATATGCTTTCGGGATTTTTAGCGTTGCCAGGGCTAATTATATATGGAATATTATTAAATTTGGGGATTTTATATTATATAATAGCGGTTACTGCATTGTTACTATTTCCACTAATACCTGTTGCGGCAATTTCACTATTAGTTACAATTGTGATGAAGTTTACCAAAGTAATAAAAAACAAAGAAGCAGTACAATATATAACAGTTTTTCTTACAATAGTTTTAATAATTGCATTAACAGGAACGAGCGAGAATTCTATTACAGGAAAAGAAATTGCTAATAGTTTATTACAATATAACGGAACAATAGAAATGGTTTCAAAGACTTATCCTATTATAGATATGATTATGAAAGCATTAATGAATTATAATAATGTAAATGGAATAATTAATATAGGTGCTTTTGCAATATTTTCTCTATTTGTTTATTATATAGTTTCATTATTAATTTCAAAAATATATGTGAAAACGGTAATTTCTTTAGAAACAATAAAAAGTAAAAAGATTAAAAAAATAGAAAAAATTAAAACAAATCATGTTTTTGTATCATATTTAAAAAAAGAACTTAAACTTTTAGTAAGAAATCCAATATTTTTTATGCAATGTGTATTGCCATCTATAATATTCCCGATTATAATTACAGTGCCTGCAATTATGGAATTAGCCAATACAACACCTGATATTGCCGTTTTACAAAATGATTTTTCAAAATTTATAAACACTAATTTTGGATTAATGGGAAGTCTTGTTGCTATTCTTGTGTTTTATATGTTTAATTATACTTCGGTTACATCAATTTCAAGAGATGCTCAAAACGCAGTCTTTATTAAATATATACCGATATCTCTTGAAAAACAAATTATGTATAAAATAATGCCAGGAATATTATTAAATATGTTTCCAATAATTTATCTTTTAATATTTATGATTTGTTTTATACCAGGGATTGTTTTAAAGACTATTGTATATATAGTTATTGTTTCTATGTTAATTAATGTTTTAAATAATGTTTTGATGATATTAGTAGACTTAAAAAATCCTAAACTGAAATGGATAACAGAACAAGCAGTAGTAAAACAAAATTTTAATATGTTTTTTGCTATGGCATTTGTTGGTGTTGAGGTGCTTTTGGTGTTTATTTTAGGTATGTTTATAAATGAATTGGATTTATTATTTATAATTTTAACAACAATATTTATGTTAGTAACAATTTTAATAAAAAAATATATAAAAAATAATCAAGAAAAGATATTTGAAAAGATTATTTAAAGAAAGGAATCTTATGGACTCTGAAGTAAAAGCATTTTATAAAATAATGGATGAAATTTGTGAAGAAAGAAAAATAGAACAAAAAATTATTTCTTACGGATGGATAACTGAATTAAAGAAAGAAAATGTTTCTAAATATTTAATAGGATATCAATTTGAATTAAACAGTGCTATATCATACAATATTGCGAAAGATAAATTTGCAACTTATGAAGTATTAAGAACACATAATATTCCAACAATAGAACATAGAATGATTTTTAATCCACAAACAAGAAGTAGATATTTCAAAAATAAATTTTTGAATGAAGCAAAAGAATTGTTAAAACAAAACGAAAATAAGGTTGTTCTAAAAGCGAATGATTCATGTAAAGGAAAAGATGTACATTATTGTTCTACTGAGAGTGAAATAGAAGATACTGTTCAAAAGTTATTTGATGAAAATAAGGATACATTAAGTGCATGTCCATATTTAGAAATTGATTACGAGTATAGAGTGATTTATCTAGATGGTGAAATTATATACATTTATAAAAAGAAAAAACCTTATGTTATAGGGAATGGAGTATCAACTGTAAGAGAATTGATAGATAACAAATTCGAAAAAGAACCTGTTGATTTATGCAGAGATTTATCTTTAGAATATATTCCTAATAAAGATGAAGAAGTAACAATTTCATGGAAACATAATTTAAGTAGTGGTGCAGAACCTATTATTGTAGATGAATCGGATGAATATTTGCCAGAAATTCAAAAAATCGCATTAAAAGCCGGAAATGCTATGAATATAAGATTTGCTAGCGTGGATATAGCACTAACAAATAATAAAGAAATATTGGTTATGGAAGTAAATGGAAATGTTTGCATGAATAAATTTTCTGAAATAATACCAAACGGTTTTGAAATTGCTAAAGGAATTTATGCAAAAGCAATAGATAAAATGTTTGAATAAAATAAAAAAGCACTCTAAAAGTTCGTATATTTTAAGAAGAAAAAATCTTAAATATATACTGAAATCTTATTAATAGAGTGTTTTTTTGTTTAAAAATACCTTGACAGTTTACAATAATACATATAAAATAATAGCGTAGGTAAAAATACAATATAAATTATATAAATAATTAACAAATTTATGAAATAATTTTGTTGTACATTGAAAAATTAATAGAAAAGAGGTAAATGTAATTATGCAAACAATTTTAATTATCGTTGCCACTGTTCTAATCTCAGGTGTAGTTTTTATTCCAATAGGAGTAACTATTAGAAAGAAAATTGCAGAATCTAAAATTCAAAGTGCAGAAAGCGAAGCTAAAAGATTAATTGAGAACGTAAAAATAGAAGCTGAAAATTTGAAAAAAGAAGAATTAATTAAAGCAAAAGAAGAAGTACTACAAATAAGAAATGAATTAGATAAAGAGATTAAAGAAAGAAGAGGCGACATTCAAGCACAAGAAAGAAGATTAATCCAAAAAGAAGAAAACTTAGAGAAACGTGTAACTCTTTATGACGGAAAAGAAAAAGAACTTGAAAGAAAATTTGCAGAAAACGAAGAAAGAAGAGTTGAACTTGAAAATCTTCAAGCAAAAGGGTTAGAAGAATTACAAAGAATTTCTGGATTAACACAAGAACAAGCAAAACAACAATTGTTAGATAACTTAGACAAAGAAATAACTCAAGAAAAAGCAGCAATAATCAGAGATTTAGAGGCTAAAGCCAAAGAAGAAGCTGTGAAAAATGCTAGAGAAATTGTAAGTTTTGCAATTCAAAAATGTGCAGCTGATCATACTTCTGAAACTACTGTATCTGTTGTATCACTTCCAAATGATGAAATGAAAGGAAGAATTATCGGTAGAGAAGGTAGAAATATTAAAGCATTAGAAACATTAACTGGAATTGATTTAATAATTGATGATACTCCAGAAGCAGTTATCATTTCTGGGTTTGACCCTTTGAGAAGAGAAGTAGCAAGAATTGCTATTGAAAAATT
>JAEIGA010017694.1_pt1 | contig 10856 bp, 6 predicted proteins | sample 9270691 | NCBI WGS metagenome assembly JAEIGA01 (sample SAMN17057246, study PRJNA624740) | gut metagenome | biome: biome; isolation source: fecal sample | host: Bos grunniens | place: China: Xizang | collected 2019 | reverse complement strand
TTACAAGCTTCACAAGGAACATATTTCACGGAAATTCGATTTTTTTCCAATAACTCTGGAACTTTTCCGCAAGCAATTAACAAAGCTTCTTGTGTTAAATTACAATCGCTTGAATAAGGGAATGTCCAGCCAGACATATAACCACCAGAAAGACGAGCAGCAATTTCACCAATCATTGGGCCATTTGGAGTATATTTTATGTCTGCTTTTGCAGCTCCGTGGGTTAATCCTAATGCTTGCACTCCCAAGGCAAAGGTTGAAATCAACTCTAATCGTTTATTTTCTTCTATATTAGTGGGCATTGTGTGTCCCATTTCTATAAAATAAGGAGGATAAAATATATGTCTATCTGCAAAACCTGTAATTGTCATTGTTCCATTATAAACAAGCGCATCTATGGAATATTCATCACCTTCCATATATTCTTCCAAAATTGCAATGCCGCTTCTTGAGTTTTTAATTGCAACTGTAACAGCATTCAAAAGTTCAGATGAATCACGAACAATTCTACAACCTCTTGCACCCATATTATCAGCTGGTTTTACAACAAAAGGAAAATTTAATTCATTGGCAAAATTTTGCAAATCAGAAGAATTTAATTGTTCCTGTGAAATAAAAAAATATTTTGGAGAAGGCAATTCATTTTGCAAAAAACATTTTCGCATTAAAGTTTTGTTACTTGCATTAGTTGCAGCTTCAAATGAATGTCCAAAAAGATTAAGTTTTTCTGTTACATAAGAAACTGATGCAGAAAAATCTGTTCCTGCGGTAAAAACAGCTTTTAACTTGTTATCAATATTTAAATCTTTTGCAAAATTTAAGATTCCTTCTTTATCTTTTAAATCAATTTTTTCAAATCTATCTGCCAAAGGAACACAAACTGCATTTGGATTTGCGTCGATTACAACAACATTGAATCCTAAGTTTTTACCAGCAAGAATTGCAGGTTTTTGCATTAACCCCGCACCAAGAATTAATATATTTTCAGACTTATTCATTTTTATTTTTCTTCACCTTGAGTTTTATCTTTTCTACAATATACTTCAAAAGTATCACCTAAATTTAAAGTTTTGCTGATTTTATCAAAAATTTTAAATTTAAATTCTTTTGAAGTCCAACCATTATTCACAACGATAGGAAAACGCTCTGGATGATGACCTGTAGAAACAATTTTTACAACAGAAAATCCGAACTTCTTCAAAATTTTTGAAACTTTTTCTGGTTCCCAAATTGTATAATGGTCAGAAGGACTTGATTCAAAAAATGATTTTCGATTGTATCTTGCAGAAACACCAGAACCTGACGGCGTAGAAAATGCAAAAACACCACCTTCTTTTAATATATTAGAAACGGAAGACAAAACTTCTTTTAAATTTGAAAAATGTTCAATTACAAACCACATTGTGACTGCATCAAATTTGTTAATTCCAAATTCTGTGCCTGCATTAAATTCTGGAAAATTTGCACAAACTGCTGGGAACAACAATTTTGACTGAACATATTCAATTGCATCTTTTGCAATATCAGTTCCAAAAACTTGCCATCCCATATCATTTGCTGCTGATAAAAATGGACCATAAGCACAACCAATATCAAGAACTGAAGGCTTGTAGTCATTAGCAATTCTAAGAGCAGAATTTATTTCCATAACACGATGAACAGAGTTCTTTTTAATAAAATCAAAATCTTCTAAATAAGTTTTTCCGTACTGTTTTTTGTATTGCTCAGAAAAATATTGTTTTTCATAAGTTGTTTCAGGTTCTGAACTCCAGGAAATATAAATAATTCCACAAGTAGAACATCGTCTATAAGTTTTTGTCTTTGTTCTTGAAATTATTTCATCTGGTTGCTCTTTTTGATTTTTGCAAACAGGACATTCATATCTGGAACTATGTGACAATTCCTTAATAAAATTCCCCAAAGGTTTAGTTTCTCTTTTAATTAACAAAGATGGATATAATTTTTTTGACTTTTGCAAAATATCGTGAACATTTTCTTCTTCCAGTTGCTTTTTAGAAAGCCATTCAAATCCATATTTGTGAGCCAACTGACCATGAAGTTTTGTTGTAGCAAGCAAAATTACAGCACAACCAGCGCTCATTGCTTCATAAGCTGTTAAACCATAATGAGTTACAACTAAATCATATTTGTACAATTCTTCTCTCAAATTGTAGACAGGAGGAATATAATTTATATTTTCTTTTTTGTGACATTCTTGAATTGAATCAATTTTTGAAACGATAGCTGTAATTTTATTTTTTTCAGAAGCAAAAGCCATTGCAGCAGGAACTGTAAGCCCCGCAGGATCTTCGCCACCAAGACAAACTAAAATATTTTCAAAATCATTTTTAACTATTGATTCATTTTTTTTGTTTTTTGGTTTTTCTATAAAATCAGGCTCTGTATAATTAGACATTCGTTTTAATTCCATTGAAGGAATAATATCTAACAAATAATCACACCAATCAGAATATTCAGAACCTTCATCAATAGCAATTACTGGCGCAATTTTACTTAAATCCTGAACAATTTTTAAATCCAATGAAAAATAATCAGTTACGATTACAGAATATTCATTATTTTGTGGAAAATCATTTACAATCTGATATTCTTTCAATCCTCGTTGAATAAAATCTTCTATTAATTGATTTGTTTCTTCAAGTTCAGTGTCTTTTGGAATATAAACAAAAGCACCAATTTTTATAGCCGCTGCCAAACATCTTCTTAAATGACCAGTTCCGAAACCTTTTTTTACACAAGGAAAAAATAAAATTGTATCTTTTACAGATGGATTTTTTACAGCAGAAAGAATTTGTTCCGTTGTAAAAGGTTCATTTGGTAACATTTTATCTGATAAACAATTTATTACAGATAAAGCTCTTCTATAATCTGCAGGTGTATCAATTGTTGTTCTGTATTCTGGAAAATAAAAACGAGAAGGAGCTTTATAAAATAATGAAGTAAATTTTGTTTTATGATTATACAACGCAGGGCCCACATGTTCCCTATCAAAAGGTTCTGAAGTAAGTTTTTCTGCTTTTAATAATGAATCTGCATTAAAAATTTCTACACCAGAACCATGAGGCAAACCTGTCCAAGTCATGTAATCACAAGCAGAAATAGACATTTGTTTTTTAAATTCATCACACAAAGTTTGGGCTGCTTCATAAAACAAAAATGGATTATCAGCTGTAGCTCTTAATACATATTTGCATTTTATTTTTTCAATTAATAGACAATATCTTTTTAAAACATCATCTAGTGGGCCAACAAAAATTTCCCAACCGCATTTTTCAACTATAGGTTTTAGCGTTTCATAAGAATTTTCATCTGTTGCCACAAAATATCTGTCAGCTTTTACCTTACTCATTGATAAAAGCGTCCATTCTAAAACAGTTCTTCCTCCCAGCATTTTTAATGCTTTTTCAGGGAGTCTTTTTGAAGAGATTCTACATTGAACAATTACGGCGATATCAGTTTTCATTGTTTTTGTTCCCACATTTCTATAAGATTTTGAACATCACAAGTAAATCTATATTTATTTTTTTCTACCCAATTTTTTGCGTCAGAAAATTGTCTAATAGATTCAATCACACCACATGAAGAATTCATCATGAATAAAAAGAATGAAAGTGGCGAAATAACTCCATGGTCTGCTTTAAATTTTGGTAAAATATTCTTCAAATAAAATCTTAAATAAGACAAATCTGGAGTATAATTTTCAATTGGCTCATCAGTTGTGTAACTTAATTGAAAAGTCGTTGATAATTGAATTCGTTCGCCCCACAACCATGCTCTTAACGATAAATCTAAATTTTGCCAATAAGGATTTGTAATTGTATAATCAAATCCACCAAGTTTTATAAACTTATCTCTATTATATAGGCCCACATAATCAAAAGGATACAAAGTTGGCATTCCATCTACTACATAAGAAAAAGAATCTACTCTGAATTTTCCTTTTAATGCAGAAGGAACAAATTGAATAGGAATACTTTGTTTTTCAAAGTTTAACAAACGAGGAACAACACAATAAACAGAATCTTTTGTCAAACGCTCTGCCAAATTTGGAAGCAAAATTCCACCAGGAACATTTATTGAATCTTTTATAACTAAAACATATTCTGAATCTACTTCGCTCATTCCCATATTTATTAAATCACCAGTAGAAACTTTTTCTAATGGAATAACAAATTTAACATCAGGAAATCTATGAGAAATATCTTCAATATTAAAGTTGTCAGAATCTGGTTCAAAGGAAACAATAGATTTAAATCCACAATTCAATAATTTTTCTATGGTTTGAATTCTAAATTGACTTCCGCTTGAATTTAACATAATGACAGAAATATTCATTTTTGCATTAGCATTTATGCGAGAACCACCTAATACTGTTCTATCAATTTGTCGCTCATTAAAAATTAAAGGTATAGTATTCATCACAATCCCCACATTTTTTTGAATATTCTTGTCTTATTTGTTCTTCAACCAAAGGCGTAAAGCGTTGCCAAATAGTATTTAAATCTTCATTAAACACATTACCCACAAAACCATCAGCAAATTTTTCTTTACAAACAACAACATTTCCATCAGAACGAATTGTCATATCACGACGCAAATGCCAACATGGATTTCGTTCAATAGGAGATAAATCTGTAGGTTTTCTATCAGGCAAAGTTTTACAATAATTGCTATATTTTTGAATTATTAAATTTCCACAGGAAGGACTATTTTTATCACTCCAGAAACGATAGAAACTTTCTAATTCATGTTCATTTTCATTCATTCTTACTAGCTGAGGATAAACACTTCCTGCAAAATAATTTTGCAACAAGGCAACAATAGCATTTGCATAACCAAAATTTTCAGAATTACCACGCAACAAGCCATAAGTTTCTTTTGTCATTGCATCAATAGAAACAATCCACATAATTTTTTGATAACCATTTGTGCGTGCAGGAACAGAATTTGCAAAATCGCTTAATTCCTTAATTATTGCTTCGTTTAAATTTATTCCGTCAGTTTCTATCAAAACAGATAAACCTTGTTCCGCTAAAACAGTTTTTACAAATTCAGTAAATTCAGGATGCAAAACAGGGTCCCCAAAAGCAGAAAGTGAAATTACTGCATTTTCTGAAAAATCACTTATTTGCTTAACAAGTTTCTTAAAAGAATCAAGATTCATTAATTGTGTTGATTTTTTTCCTTCTTCTGCATGAGGACAATAGGAACACAAGCCCAAACATTTTCCACAAATTTCTATGTTATAAAAACTTGGCACTGTTTTTAATATATTTACATTTTGACTTGCAACTTTTGAAATTTCATCAGGATTATTTGTTTGCAAATTCATATCAAACAACGCAGAACAAGCTTTTAATCCTTGCAAAGATGCACAATCAAAACTCATTCTAAACATTCGCCAATCATCTTCTGCAAGAACAGTTTCTACTTCAAAAGAATTTATATCTTTTTTTATCAAAGAAAATAAACTGTCTTTTTTTACATCGTGAAGGTTTTCTTGCTTATTTAACTGAAGAAATAATTTAATTACATCACTTGATATTACTTCTGGCGCAAAACCATAAGGATATCCATCAGCAAAAGTATATTCAGCACAATATTTTGTGTGAGTTTCTAGCAAAGACTTTGTTAATTCCAAATTCAAAAACGGACAATCAGCAAAAGCATAAATTACATTTTCAGCTTCAACTTTTTCACAATAGGAACAAATTTGTTCCAACAGATTTGTTACATTCCATTCTGATTGGGAAATTACTTGAATATTGTTGAAATCGCAAATTTCATCATTTACATTTTGCAAATATTTATCACAAGCAAGAACAACAGTTCCTACTGTTTGTTCCACAGAATCAGCCCAAGTTAAACTACGATAAAAAGCTGATTTTCCATCAAAAACTTTATCAAAAAGATGTAGAGAATTTGAATCGACATATAAAAATACAAGAGTTTTCATCTCTTATATAATCGGCAAACCGTTGAACAAGTTGAACTGAATGTATAAAATCATTGTATGAATCCACCAAATTTATTAAATGATAAGGTTTTATCCGTATCAGAACTTAATTCTTTACTAAAAGATGTGCTTGAAGGAACTTTTCCTTCCATAAAAATTGAAGGTGAAATTTCAAATTACAGACCAAACAGTTCAGGGCATTTATATTTTACATTAAAAGACACAACATCACAGATAAGCGCTGTAATGTTTCGAAGCAATGTAATGTCATTATCTTTTGTTCCTAAAGACGGAGTAAAAGTTCAATGTACAGGAAGAATTACAGTTTATCCCCCAAGAGGAAATTACCAAATATTAATTACAAAAATGGAAGTAGCTGGTGAAGGCGATGTTTTAAAAATGCTAGAAGACAGAAAGCGTCGTCTTGCAATGGAAGGATTATTTGAATCCCAACGAAAGCGTCAATTGCCAGCATTTCCAAAAACTATTGGTGTAGTAACAAGTTCCACAGGAGCAGCGTTACGAGACATTCTTCAAATTACACGCAGAAGAAATCCTTGTGTTTCTGTTATTATTTTTCCAGCTTTAGTACAAGGTGATGAAGCAGCACCGTCAATTGTAAAACAAATTAATACAGCCAACGCATATAATATGTGTGATGTTTTAATTGTTGGACGAGGCGGAGGTTCCTTAGAAGATTTATTACCATTCAGCGAAGAAATCGTAGTCAGAGCAATTGCCGCTTCAAAAATTCCTGTTGTTTCAGCAGTTGGTCACGAAATTGACTGGGCCTTAAGTGATTACGCTGCAGATTGTAGAGCCCCTACTCCTTCCGCTGCAGCAGAAATTGTTGTTCCGCAAAAAATAGACATTTTGAATAATTTGCAATATCTTTCTAACGAATTACACCAAGAAATGACACGCAGAATAGACAAAATGAAATCTATGGTAAAACAATTTAATCCTGACAATATGGAATTAAAATTCCGTTCTATTGAACAGCCATTGTTATCACGACTTGATAATGCAAAAGAAGCAATTATTCAAAATATGATGCAAAAAGTAAAAGATACAAAAATGCTCATTGAAAATTGTCACGCAATTCTTGAAAGTTCAAGTCCACAAACAATTCTTGCTAGAGGCTATTCAATGGTAAGAAATAAAGAAACGCAAGAAATAATTACAAACACTAAAAATTTAACAAAAGGAACACAAATAGAAATTGTTCCAGCAGTCGGTAGATTTACTGCGGTTGTAGACCAAATCGATAGCTAAAACATTGATGTTTTATAAGCATAAAACAATAAAATAGGAGAAATAAAAATACATGAATAATTTTGAACAAAACTTAGAAAAACTTGAACAACTTACAAACAACATAAAAAGAAGTGATATTTCTTTGGAAGAAGCATTAAAAAATTTTGAAGAAGGAATTAAACTTGCAAAAACTCTTGAAAAAGAAATAGAAAAAATCGAAGGAAAAATTCACATCTTAATGAACCAGCCATCTGTAGAAAGACAAGAAGTTCCACAACTTGATTTATTTATGGGAACAGATAATTTCACAGGTTCAGCAGGCGCACCAGAACAAGGAACAAGACAATAATAAGGAACTAGATAATGAGTGAAAAAAATCCTGTAAAGTTGTTAAATCCTGAAGTTGCAAGAAAAATTGCCGCAGGAGAAGTAATCGACAGACCAAACGCAATCATTCGCGAATTAATGGATAACGCAATTGACTCTGGCGCAAATAAAATCACAGTAGAAATTGCCAGCGGCGGAATTGAAAAAATTCGCATTGTAGATGACGGTTGTGGAATGACAAAAGAAGATTTGCAAACTTGTGCACAACCTCATGCAACTAGTAAAATTTCCACAGAAACAGATTTACTTAATTTAACAACTTTAGGATTTAGAGGCGAAGCTCTTGCTTCTATATCATCAGTTTGTAGACTTTCAATCACATCTGGTGGCTATAAAATGCGTTCTTCTATCACAGAAGATAACATTGTAGAACCAACAACTCCAACAGAAGGAACAATTGTTCAAGCTGAAGGTTTATTTGAAAATTTTCCAGCTAGACGAGTATTTTTAAAAAGACCTTCCGCCGAAGGAACAATGTGTAAAAACACATTTATAGAAAAAACATTACCTTGCCCAGAAAAAGCATTTAGATTTGTTTCCGACGGTGAAATCAAATTAGACCTTGCACCAAATCAAAGCCTAAAAGAACGATTTGTAAAAGCAATGGAATTAAAAGAAGATATATCCTTATTTAATGAAATTTCAGCAAGTGCAATTGGTCAAAATCCTGATTGGAGTTTCAAACTTATTATTGGCGAACCAAGCGTTTTCCGTAGTTCCAAAAAAGATATTTATATTTTTGTAAACGGCAGAAAAATTACAGAATATTCTCTTGTACAAGCAATTGAATACGGTTGCCAAGGTTATTTTCCAAATGGAACATATCCCGTTGCCGCAGTTTTTGTAAACATCAATCCGTCATTAGTTGATTTCAATATTCATCCTGCAAAAAAAGAAGCTCGCTTTAAAGATATTTCAGATTTACACCACGGAATTAGTTCCAAAACTCGTTTGTTTTTTCAAGAATACACAAACAAGACAATGGTAAAAAAATCTATTCCAGAAGATTCTCCACAATTATTCACACAGGAAGAAACTTCTGTTCAAACAACACAAAAACCATTTTCAGAAAAAACTTACACTACTGAACCAAAACTTTCTGGCTACCAACGATTTGCAAAATCATATAATAACAGCACATCAAATAAAGAAATTTTATCCGATGTTAGAGAAAAATTTTTTACAAATTATAACAAAACTGAACAATACACTTACGAAACTCCAAAAGTTCAGTACAAATCATCATTTGATGATTTAGAAAAAGTAAATTCCAATGATGAACAAACTCTTCAATCGGAAACTAAAAATGCCACAAAAGAAAAAGTGCTTTCCTTGGTGAACAAAGCTCTTGAAGCATACAACAGTTTTAATACAGACCAAGAAGCAACAATAAAAACTGAAGAAATAAATCATTCACAAGAAACTACTTCAATCAAAGAAGTCAATGAAGTTCCACAAAAAATATATACTGAAGTAAATATTCCAAGTGAAGTTGCAACAGAAACTCAAAACTTTAATGAAGATTCTTTTCATTTTGTAGGAAGTGCATTAGGAACTTTTATTATTGCTGAACAAAACAATATTCTTTACATAATTGACAAACACGCAGCCCACGAAAGAATTTTGTACAACAAAATAATTCAAACAAAAGGCCAAAAACAAGAATTACTTGTTCCTTACACAATAAAAACTCAATCTGACGATGAAGACAAATATTTGGAATCTATTCAAGAATCTCTTATTGAAATTGGTTTTACATGTAAAAATTGTGGTAATGGAAATTGGGAATTTACTTCAATCCAAGAACGATGGACTGGTTCCGAAGAAGATTTGCAACATGCTTTGCTTGATGAAAAAGTAAAACCAGAAGAAATAATTTATTCCATTGCAGCTACAGCCGCTTGCAAAGCAGCCGTAAAAGATGGATATACACTAGATGATGATACAGCTAGTAAAATTGCTAAAGAAGCACTACTTCTTCCTGACCCACACTGCCCTCATGGAAGACCTGTTTACACAACAATTTCCAGAGAACAGTTATTTGCGTTAGTCAGAAGAACTTAATCGCAATTAATGATTAAGTGATGTAATGTTTGCTGCAGAAATAGAAGCTAACAAAGATTCAATTTCTGCTTTTCTGAAAGTAGGATTTTTTTCTTGAACATAAACAAAATACTTTTCTGCAGCAGCATTATCATTTAATGCCATACAAACTTTTCCAAGTTCTACATAAGCGTTCCAATCAGATTGATCTTGTTTTAATACTTCAAGATAAGTTGTTTTTGCGTTATCAAATTGACTATCACTTGCAAAAGCTTGTGCCAAGTTTGATCTAACTTCATTATTTTTTGAATCTAATTTCAAAGCGTTTTGGAAATACAAAATTGCATTTTTATATTCTTTCTTTTCCAAATATGCACTTCCCAAGTTGTTATTAACTTCAAAGTTATTTCTATCAATATTATATGCCTTTAAGAACAAAGAAAGAGCCATATCTGCATCTGGTGGAGTCATATTAATATACATTGCACCAAGATTAATATGAGTTTTTAAGTGATTAGGATTAAACTGCAAAACTTCAGCGTATTTTGCAATAGCTTCTTCCACTCTTGAAGTTCGTTCACAAAGCAAAGCATAATTATATGTAACATTTGCTTTTGAATTAGCATCTCTTAATGCGTCTTTTGTTTCATAAGCTTTTTTTGCATAAGCAATAGCTTCTTCTGATTTTCCTTGTTCAAACAAAACTGTAGATAAATTGTAATAAGTCAAAGGATCATCAGTTCCTGCTGGCAACATTGCCAAAGATTTTCTAAAAGAAGATTCTGCATCTGCATATTTTTTTTGCTGTGTATAAACATTTCCTAATTCACCTAAGGCAGCTCTGTTTATGTTATTAATTTTTACAACATTTGTATAAGCACTAACTGCACCATTTAAGTCACCTAATTTTGTCAAAAGACGAGCTTCTTCCAAATATGCTTTTTCGTGACGAGGGTCAACATCATGGGCTTTTCGGAATTCTGCCAAAGCTGATTTTTGGTCATTTAATCTTAAATTTGTTAGTCCCAAATTATATCTTGCAGGTGCAAAGGCACTATTTAACATTGCTGATGTAGAAAAAGAAGATTTAGCCGCTGTATATTTTTTCATCATATACTGAACACGACCAAGGTTGTAATAATATAAATAATTTTTTCCATCATACATTACAGCATTTGTTAATTCATCAAGA
>JAEIGA010017693.1_pt1 | contig 10856 bp, 10 predicted proteins | sample 9270691 | NCBI WGS metagenome assembly JAEIGA01 (sample SAMN17057246, study PRJNA624740) | gut metagenome | biome: biome; isolation source: fecal sample | host: Bos grunniens | place: China: Xizang | collected 2019 | reverse complement strand
TCTTTCAAGTAAGAAACAAACAAATCATCGTCAGCATCAACCTTCTTTACATATTCAACGAGTTCTTCGAGAGTGGCATAATCGGACACATTGATGAATGCCTTGGGATTGAACACCTTTGACACGTTCGGGTCGCCCCAATAAATAGGTATGCAATTTGCAGCCAAAGCCTGCACCAGTTTTTCCGTAGTATATCCTGAGTGGGCACTATTTTCGCAAACGATAGAGAACTTGTGACTTTTATCGAATTCCAACTTATCCTTTACCTTGCCTCCTATATTATTACGCCATTCACCACCTGAATCAACCTTTTTATATTCAGACAACTTGTCAAATAGTTTTACAAACATCGGGTCACGATTGAAATTACTCACAGTGACACTACAAAATCCAGACTTACTCTTCTTTACTGCATCCAAATCCTGCAGATGCCTATTCTCCATTAATTCGTTAACATCTGGGTAACGATAATACAATGGGAAACGCATATACCTGTCTTCGTATGTCATCCATTCAAACCCAATGGCATAATCACATGCATTAAAATCAGGTGCAAGATTTTCACCTGTATAGAATATCTTTATACTATCATCAGGAGCAGCCCAATGCTTATCGCCAAACACAGAATAAAAAACATATTCGGCATCCTTTACATCAACAATCTCGATATCACATATTTCTCTTATCAAATCTGTAATCAAGAAATTATCATGATGAAAACTTCCCCAAAAATCAACAAAAGCGACCTTCCTCATTTAATATAATTATATAAAAAACGATGCAAATTTACCATATTTATTTAAAACTCATGTTAATAAACATAATTTATTTAGAAATAATTTTGAACTACAATTATTTCATACTACTTTTGCATTGAATGGAAAGTCTTAAGGAGAAAACCGCAAAAGGTTTGCTTTGGGGAGGACTGAGTAATGCTATACAACAAGTCCTCAACCTGATATTTGGAATATTTCTCGCACGCCTGCTTACACAATCAGACTATGGCATGGTGGGTATGCTATCGGTTTTTTCTCTGATGGCCGCCGCATTACAAGAAGGCGGGTTGATATCTGCCATCAACAGGAAGAAAGAAGTAAGCGCGAACGATTACAACGCTGTGTTTTGGACATGCTCGCTGATAAGCATATCCTTTTACATCATATTGTTTTTTTGCTCTCCTTTAATTGCTGATTTTTTCAACACCCCAGAACTGACATCTCTTGCAAGATACATTTTCATTGGTTTCTTCTTAACAAGTCTTGGCGTCGCGCCACGAGCATATCTGTTCAGGAATATGATGGTGCGCGAGAATACCATCATTTCCATATCAAGCCTTCTTATCTCAGGAATAACAGGAATAACTTTAGCTTATTACGGCTTTGCTTACTGGGGCATTGCGACTCAAACAATTATCTACGTTTTTGTCACTACGCTATTGAGTTTCTATTATGCAAAATGGTTGCCATCACTAAAAATAGACTTCTCCCCTATCAAGGAGATGATTGGATTCAGCAGCAAACTTATTGTAACTAATTTCTTCTACATAATAAACAACAACGTACTAACCGTATTATTAGGCAGATTCTATACTCCACATGTTGTCGGCAACTACACACAAGCCAGCAAATGGAATTCTATGGGAATACTCTTAATATCAAATACACTGAACGGCATTTCCCAACCTGTATTTGCGCGTACAGAAAATGATATAACAAGACAGAAGAATATTTTCAGAAAGTTGCTGCGGTTTACGGCATTCATCAGTTTTCCTGCCATGATGGGATTAGCCCTTATTGCAGAAGAACTAATTGTGATTCTTCTGACAGACAAATGGATTGAAAGTGTAAGAATACTACAGATACTTTGTATCTCTGGCGCTTTTTATTCCATATCGGGTCTTTTCTCCAACCTGATAATAAGCAGGGGAAAATCAGCAACATATATGTGGTGCACCATAGCTTTATGCACTATACAACTAATATCTGTATGTCTTTCTGCCAGTAGAGGGATTTTTTTCATGATTTATGTCTATACGTTTATCAATATTGCATGGTTGCTTGTTTGGCACAGATATGCGAAAAAAGAAATAGGGATAAAGTTAAGAGAAATAATTAAAGACATATCGCCCTACCTGGTTTTATCAACGGTAATCGTTGCCATTACACACTTTGCCACCTCTGGCATAAGCAACCTTTATGTTTCTTTTATCACAAAAGCCATGATGGCATGTATTTCATATTGCCTCGTATTATGGGTTTTCAAATCTACGATATTTTTAGAGTCTATTGATTTCCTGAAATCTAAAATATCAAAGCTTAGATAAAGAAAAGGTTATTTACCGAATAGGTATTTACGGAACAGCGGACTTACCCGGAGAATGTTTGAGACAACCACGCAGAAGCCGATAATCAATAATGCCATAGCCACCGAAAGCACAATATCGAGTACAAAGTTTCCCCTGTTTAAATTCAGGAAAGAGCCAATGGCCGGCACATTGGGCATAAAGAAGAAATGAATGAGATAGATGTCCAGCGTGCGCCTACCTATATATTGCAGACAGTTGCCTGCTAATGTAAACTTTGTAAAATGCTCCTTATAATGCCTGAAATACATAAAAACAATTATCAGCAGTCCAAACTTGGCCAGTGTACTTGGCACATTTGCCCATGCCATACGCAGAACGTGCAGTTTCAAGTAGTCAACCGTTGCCCAAATCACTATTGCAATCACAATAGGATAGAACCACTTAGAATCCATTATTTTCTGTGCTTGTTCCCAATAACGACGTACTATTATACCAAAGACAAAGAAAGGCAAGTACATGAACACCTGATTAAGACTTGTATCACATAACCATTGTATTCTCTCACCACGATAGCCCTGCGCCCAAGCAAAGTATTTTGGAAGATAACAGGTTTCATAAAGAACAAGCGAAGCCAGAAAAAACAATGCGATTGGAACCCATGAACGCACTCGGAGCTTGCTCTCAAAATAAGAAAACAAATAATATATTATGAACATCCAAAGCAGGGCAATGGTAAACCAATAGCCTCCTTTCATTGGCGAATGGAAATTCCTGACTACATACTCACAGAAATCTGGATGTATAATAAAACAGCTTAAAAGAAAAAAGACGACTGTCGGTATTATCTGTAAACGTACTTTCTTCAACATCAGCCTGCCAAGTTCTACATGACTCCAAACCTGAGAAGCCTTATATGCGAGGAAACCGCTAACAAAGAAAAATAATGGCATGCGGAACAGTATCAGGAATGACAATGCAGACGACTGTTTCCATTCCTGTCCAAATCCCATCTGACTGACATGATTGGCCACAACCAAAATCATTGTAAAACCACGTAGAGCATCAAGCCACTCTAATCTAACCTTCTTGCCTTCTGCCATAATACATATATTAGCGACATGCAAAAATACAATTAATTATTCATTTATTTAATTATATTCATAGTTTTTTTAAAAATGCTTGCAACAAAACAATAGCAACACGACAAAATTCATAATTTATACATGTCGTTTTATAGTATGTTTGCTTTTTTTCAATAAATAATTGTATTTTTGCACAGCAATATAGTTTTCCATACACATACACCATCCGACTGATGAATAATAAAGACTCTGAAATAATCAAAGACATAAGATTCCCTTTGACGTTCATTGTTGTCATGCAGCACTGCATGGGTTCGGTTTATTACGACTTTGAATGGACTAACCTGTCTGGCTCTGATATATATAATATAATCAAGATTTTACTGTCTGGCAGTTTTGCCGCAATAGCAGTACCAGCCTTTTTCCTTATATCTGGCTTTTTGTTTTTCAATAAAATTGAGCACTTTGACTTGAGTGTTTACAAGTCAAAACTTTCATCGAGGTTAAGAACCCTACTTGTGCCTTATATACTTTGGCCTGTCTTTGTGGTTCCTTGTGCAATATTGATTATAATAGCGCAAATACATTTAGGCAAACTACCATCAGAAACAATTCATAATTATCTTAGCAGCATTGATTTGAATAGTTTTTTCTGGGATCACCAAAGACAATACACAGAGCAGGTGAACCTTTTCAATATGCATGCATTAAAGACAAAACCTTTTCTTGGCACATTTTGGTTTATCCGCGACTTGATATTAATGGTACTGCTAAGTCCCTTGGTATATGTTTTTGTCAAGAAAGTCAAGGGAATCGGCATAGCATTGTTAACTGTCTTATTTCTCTTACGCTTGTGGCCTGAAATAAGTTTAACTTTGTCTGCCGTATATTTCTTTACTTTGGGCGCATACCTAAGCATCAACGGCAGACACATATACACAAGCAACAAGGCGGCAAGAGTGTTTTTATATGCAATATCATTAGTTTCTCTATGTGCCATTGTTGCGACAAGCAATATTTCACCTTTTTGGAGTTATCAGCTAGAACCTCTTTATACAATATCAGGAACGCTTGCCTTTATTAACATAACGTACTACATAAAGGAAAGAAGATGGAAGATACCCAACCATCCAATTCTTTCAGACAGCAGTTTTTTCGTATATGCTTTTCACCATGACATTGCCTTGCCATTAGGCTTCTTTATAGCCAAAGGCATATTCATGGGGTGCGAAGAACCTTTTATAAAAACTATAGAATACATCATCACCCCATGTATCATATATGGTATTTGCATAATGGTATATATGATAATGAAACGATTTATGCCTAAGTTGCTTAACGTATTGACAGGCAGTAGGGCAAAGAAGTCATAGTCCTATAGACTTTACAATGTCATCGTATGTATTGTCTGCCACACTCCTGCCATTAGGGGGCAGCAGGTATTTATCATAGAACTCATCGCGTGATGATTTCATGGTGTCATTACCCTCAAGCACCACTTCTACGACGAAACGCTCTATGTCTTCGTATGTCTTTCCAATGTAATGCTGGTCGTAAGCCATCTTGCTGAAGTCATTGCCATATTTCTTTGACAATGCAATGTCTTGCGATACATACATCACCGGTTTGCGGAAATACTGGTAGTCAACAATAAACGAGCCGCTGTCATGCACCATAGCATCCGAGCCACTGAACAATGCCACATAGTCGCCTGTTTCAAGTTGGGTATTAGGGTTGCTGTTCCACTGGTTATAATAATCATCAGTGCGCTTAGGTCCCCACTCCGGATGATTATAAAGTTCACGCAGCAAACTTGGATGCGGCTTGAACGCAATCTGCAGTTTGTCCTTGTATTTGTCGGCAAGTTGCAACATGAAATCGGACAGATACAGGAAGTTAGAGCGTGAGAACGCCGAACCGTCGTTGGCCACTGTGAAATGAGGAGCCCATATCAAGCGCTTGCGGCTGTGGTTATCGTCTTTCCACACTTCGGGCAACTGCACATTCTGATAGAGGTCGCTGCTGGGGTAGCCCACCACAACTACGTTTCGCCCCTTGTTGCGGGCAAGCATGCGGGCATCATCGCGAGAGTAGTCGTTGGCCAGATAAATCTTCCACGCAATGTTATTGTAAACCTGGTCGTAGATATACTTATCCTGTATCTGCAGGAAGGCGTATGGGTAATAGCAGAGCAGGCGGTCGGTGAAATTCAGAAAACAGTGCTTGTGATGATAAACGCCATGATATGGCTGGGTGTAGAAAACAATGTCGGGATTGATTACCTTTCTTATGTCAATGGCATCTTCGCCATTCTCTATCTTCCAGTCAACAAAATCAATCCTATGCTCTGAGAAATACGTGCGCATGGCCAAGAGGTCGCGCATCCTGTGCTCTTGCTGATAACTGATGGAGGGAGAGAGAATGACAAAGAGTTTGAAACGCGGGTCTTGCGACAGGCGGTCGTAAAGCGACTGATATTTCCACATGGCCACATTGTTGGCCACGAAAGCCACCCTTATCTCGTTGCGGTCTTTCAGGCTTTTGACAAAGCGCTGCTGGCGCCATGCAGCAAAATGGTAGCCTATGTTATTAAGCCACCATTCTGCTATTCTCTGTTTCAGTATTATCCACTTACGTTTCATTTATCGTATGTGTTAAGGAACTGCTCTGCACACCACAGCTGCCACTTCTGGTTGCCAGTGAGTTTGTCCATCGGTATGTCCTTACGGAACTCTTTGCGCTGCGGACCAGCCCAGTCTTTGAATATCATATCCACAGGGCGTGGCATAGGTATCTTGTCGGGGATGGGCACCTCTGGATACTTCATGGCATAGAGGTCGCGCACCAGATACTTCGGTTCGCCGTTTCTTACACGGTGAAGGTCAAGCGGGTCGCGCATCACAAGACGAGCATATGGGTCGTAATATGGCAGTTCGGCTGTGGCAAAGGCATTCATATACGAGCTGCTGCTCTCGATAGAGAACACATTGTCCATGAACGACAGGAAGTCGATATGCTCGCCCTGGCGGAAACGCTCATAGAGTTCGCTCACATCAGCAGGATTCTCAAGCACCAGCTGGGGGTCGAGGAAGGTGTAGCGCTTGGCAAAGTCGTCGAGCAGCCAATCCTTGGAAATAAGCTGGTCCATACCGCCAAAGATAAGGTCGGCGCTCTCGCCCACCACAATCATCTGCACACCATCGGCCTTTGCCATCAGGGCAGCCTTGTATATCTGTGGTTCGATAGAGTGTACCGGCGCACACTTGGTCTTCATCACGATAGGAGTGTATTCCTTATAGTCGTCGAAAGAGATGTCGACCAGATGGTGATGCAAACCAAACTTCTTACAGTAATGAGCGGCGCGCTCCTCGTCGGCATTAAACACCTTAGTGCCTTGTGCCACAAAGGTATAGGCATGACTGCCTGGTTTGAGATAAGAAGCGAGAATAGCACTGTCCATACCGCCAGAGAGCAGTATGCCGATATTATCATACTTCTCGTAAAGAGCATCAAACTGCGCCTGTATGTCGCTATCTATCTCCTTGGCATCTGCCACTGCTATACGCTTATCGTCGGCAATGGGTTTGAAATGCTTGTGTGCCATACCTTCATAGAAATTTACGTCTTCTTTAAAGATATAGCGGAAAGCTATATATGAGCTTAAACAAAAATTCTTATCAATCATTTTTTTGAGGTTTTGGGGTTATGAGGTTTTGAGGTTACTTACCTACATATAACTTGTTTACTCTTCAACTTGCAAAGCACTCAACTTGTCAACTCGTCAACTTGTCAACTCGTTTACTAAAAGAGCCAATTTACTTAACATCCTCCAGATTATCACCACGCACTGCATTGAGTGCCTTAGTGATTTGGGTTGATGATATGCCCTTGGTATAAGGGAAATAAACTATCTGGATGCCTTCGGCATTGAACTGCTTCTCATACTCGCGCCATTTGTCTGTGGCATACCAGTCGTCGCCAACAAACAGGAACTTGGCGCCCAGTTTCTTGCAGGCAGTAAGCTTGTCCATGTCATACTGTGGCACGGCGGCATCAACATATTTGATGCTGCGCACAATCTCTATTCTATCCTCGAAGGGAATCATTGACTTCTTGCCTTTATAAGCCACAAGCTCGTCTACAGTCACACCGACAACAAGTTTGTCGCACATGCCCTTCGCATTCTTCAGGAGGTTAAGATGACCTATGTGGAAAAGGTCGTAAACTCCAGTTGTATATCCTATAATCATAAAAATATTTTTATGTCTGCAAATTTAGCAATTATTATTTATAATCAAAACATAAATAAGGCAAATACTTGCTTTAATAAAATAAAATAGTTAATTTTGCCAAACATATTCCTTACATATATGAAGCATCCATACAAAACCGACATCGCCGTACTGGTGTTGTTCTTCAACCGTCCCGACATGCTGTCAAAACTGTTTGAACAGATAAAGATAGCACGTCCGTCGAAACTATTGCTCTATCAGGATGGAGCAAGAGGCGAGAGGGACATTGACAATATGATGAAGTGCAGGGATATTGTTGATGATGCAAATATTGATTGGGAGTGTGAGGTGCACCGCAACTACCGTGAGGAGAACAGGGGATGCGACCCATCCAACTATCTATCGCTGAAATGGGCTTTCTCATTATACGACAAATGTATAAAGTTTGAGGACGATGACATTCCATCGCAGTCGTTCTTTCCATTCTGCAAGGAGATGCTCGACCGCTATGAGAACGACCAGCGCATAAGCATCATCACCGGACTCAACTACGACGAGATTACCAAGGACATGCCTTACGACTATTTCTTTACCACCACCTTTTCTATCAACGGATGGGCTACATGGAGAAGGGTTGTGGAACAGTGGGAAGGCGACTACTCTTTCCTGGATGATGAATTTAACATGAAGCAGCTGGAAGCGATGATAAAAGAGCGCAAGTATCAGAAAGACTTCGTAAAGTTCTGCAAGTATCACCGCTCTTTAGGCAAAGAATACTATGAGACAATCTTCCATGCTTCAATGCTGTTCAACTCAGGACTAAGCATCATCCCGAGAGTGAACATGATAAACAACGCCGGTGCCACTGCCGAAGGCACACACTATGCCGGTTCTAATGATTTGCTGCCTCGTGGATTAAGACGCATATTCACAATGAAGCGCCACGAGCTTGAGTTCCCGCTCAAACACCCGAAATATGTCATTGAGAATGTAGGATACAAGCATAGGGCATTCAAGACAATGGGATGGGGACATCCATTGATAAAGATAGGACGCTCGTTTGAAGAACTATATCTCAACTTGCGCCATGGCAACTTCAAGCACATATCTAAAGCCGTAGGCAATCGTCTACGCATACTTTGCGGACGCTCAAAATGGGATTAAACCCATTACAAGGCGCTTGTAATGACATTACAAGATGTTTGTAAAGACATTACAAGGTGTTTGTAATAATACTACAAAAGCTTTGTAATGACCTAAAAAGACCTATATAATAAATTCACCTCTTCCAGAATGCTTTCAGGCACCATGCCGCTGATGGTTTGGCCTGCTGCTACTCGTTGGCGAATCTCTGTACTGCTTATATCAAATAATGGGGTATTGATGAGCGACACATTGGGCGGCAGTTGCATTGCGTCTATCTCAGAACCGCTACGTGGATAAACAGCTATCTTATAATTGTTCAGGATATCCTCGCTTCGATACCAACGGTCGAAGCAAGCCCAGTTGTCGCCACCGATAAGCAGTGTGAAGCGGCAATGGGGATAATCGTTGCTTAAAGACTGCAACGTGTTCCATGTATAGGAAGGACGTGGCAGATGGAACTCATAGTCGCACGCCTTTATTCCCGCCTCATCCTCTATCGCTTTTTGCGCTAAACGAAACCTTTGCTCGTCATCAAGCAAGGCGGTGTTTATCTTCAACGGATTCTGTGGCGATACCATCAGCCACACCTCGTCAAGATTGCACTGGGCAAGGAAAGCCTTACACAATGCAATATGCCCGTTGTGAATGGGATTGAAGGAACCGCCAAAGATGCCGATGATGGGGCCTCCCCTAACCCCTCCGAAGGAGGGGGATAAGACCTCCCCTGGCCCCTCCGAGGGAGGGGGAGTGGGATGTATATCTAGGGTTTCTAGAGAGTCTAGGGTTTCTAGTGCATCTAGTGCATCCAGAGCGCCTAGTTCATCTAAAGTTGTTTGGGGTTGCATGATTAAATTTTTAGGAAGGCTTTGATAGTATCGTAAGCCTCTTGTTGTGCCTTGCTAAGGTCGTCGTTGACAATCACGCAATCGAATTTTGGAGCGAAGGTGAGTTCAAACTCTGCTCGTGCAATGCGTTGCTCTATCACCTCAGGAGCATCGGTAGCCCTGCCAACAAGACGGCGGCGCAGTTCCTCTACCGACGGCGGCTGGATAAAGATGCTCAGTGCACGGTCGCCATAATACTCCTTGATATTCACGCCGCCCTTGACATCGACATCAAAGACAACATTCTGACCGGCAGCAGACTGCTTTTCTACTTGCGCCTTCAATGTGCCATAGAAACGGTCGGTGTAAACCTCCTCGTACTCCAGAAACTCATCGTTGGCTATCTTTGCACGAAACTCCTCTGGTGTCAGGAAGAAATACTCCACACCATCCTGCTCTGTGCCACGAGGAGCGCGACTGGTACAGCTTATAGAGAATGCCATACGCAGTTCCTCATGCTGCATCAGCCAATTAATGATGGTCGACTTGCCACTGCCGCTGGGGGCGGAGAAGATGATTAACCTCCCCCCGCCCCTCCCAAGGAGGGGAGTTTCAGACTGTATATTTATATCCTTAGCGTTCATCATTTATATTGTTTAATACTGTTTTAATATCATCAATTACTTTCTCTATATTATTTAGCACTTCATCGTTTGTAAATCGAATAACAGTATATCCTTTTTCGTTCAAATAATTGGTTCTCTCTGCATCACTTATTTGTTGCCCATCAATAAAATGATATCCTCCATCAACCTCAATTACAAGCTGTTTTTTAAGACAAACAAAATCAGGGATATACATGTCAATAGGATGTTGACGCCTAAAGCGAACACCTAAAGCAGAATTACGAAGGCATGACCATAAAACTGATTCTGCTGGGGTCATGCACCTACGATTATTCTTTGCATTATCTAATAATGCTTGATATATTTCTCCATCTGTAGTAACATAACCATACTTCACCCTTGCAATATCTTTTAGGTTTTTCTTTTCCTCCCCTTGGGGGAGGTTAGGTGGGGTCTTCAATTGAGGGGCCGGGGGAGGCTTTCACCCTTACATCACATTCAAAACCTGTTCCTTGATTTGCTCGAGTTCATCCTTCATCATTACGACGATGTTCTGCATCTCTGCCATATTGCTTTTTGAGCCGGTGGTGTTAATCTCACGACCCATCTCCTGAGCTATGAAACCAAGTTTCTTGCCTTGA
>JAEIGA010017692.1_pt1 | contig 10856 bp, 7 predicted proteins | sample 9270691 | NCBI WGS metagenome assembly JAEIGA01 (sample SAMN17057246, study PRJNA624740) | gut metagenome | biome: biome; isolation source: fecal sample | host: Bos grunniens | place: China: Xizang | collected 2019 | reverse complement strand
GTTCAACTGAAGTGTCAATAGCTTTGATGGAAAACCACAAGCTGATTGAATTGAACAAGGAGTCCAGCCAGGGCCACAGTTTTTCTGTAGGAGATGTACACCTCGGAAAAGTGAAGAAGATTCTTCCGGCCCTGAATGCTGCCTTTGTCGACATCGGAGACGAGAAAGAGGCATTTGTCCATTATCTGGATCTCGGACTGAACTTTGAGGCATTTGACGAATTTGTCAAGAGAATCAATCCGAATACGGATGCCAAGGGAATATACAAGCACATAAAGCCCTCAAAGATCCTTGAAAAGGAAGGCCGCATTGAAAATGTGCTGAAGCCCGGACAGATGATCATCGTTCAGATCGTAAAGGAGCCGATCTCGACAAAAGGGTCACGACTGACTGCGGAAATTTCATTGGCAGGAAGAAACATTGTACTGCTCCCCTTCGCTGAGAAGGTGAGTATATCCCAGAAAATCTCTTCAAAGGAAGAGAAGAGAAGACTTGAGACACTTGTCAAGAGCATTATCCCACGCAACTATGGAGCAATCATCCGGACCGCAGCTGAAGGAAAGAATTCGGCAGTGCTTGATGCAGAGCTCATGTCATTGGTTGAGAAGTGGGAATCATCTTGGAAGAAGCTTGCAAAATCAAAAGGCGTGCAGCTGCTGTTCACTGAGTACAGCAAGACCACAACCATCCTTCGTGACCTGCTCAACGATTCGTTCAACAACATCTATGTGAACAACGAGACAATCTACGAGGAAATCCGCAAGTACATCTCATTGATCTCGCCGGAACAGGAGAAGATTGTCAGACTTTACAAGGACAAGACTCCTATCTTTGACCACTTCGAGGTCACAAGGCAGATCAAGAGTTCGTTCGGAAAGGTTGTACCGATCAAGCAGGGTGCTTATCTGGTCATCGAGCACACAGAGGCTCTGCACGTGATTGATGTCAACAGCGGAATCCGTTCCAAGAACAAGGAACAGGAACAGAACACATTTGACATCAACTGTTATGCAGCCGAGGAGATCGCAAGACAGCTCAGACTCAGAGACATGGGAGGCATTGTGATTGTCGACTTCATCGATATGGAGTCCAACGAACACAGGAACGCCCTCTACAAGAAGATGACAGAGCTGATGGAGACCGACAGGGCAAAGCACAACGTGCTGCCACTTACAAAATTCGGCCTCATGCAGATCACCAGACAGAGAGTCCGCCCAGCAACCGAGATCAATACTCAGGAAGTATGTCCGGTGTGCAACGGAACAGGAAAGATATCGTCAAGTGTCGTAATTGATGAAGCCATAGAGAGGAGACTGGCCTACTACGTTACTGAGAAACATCTCACTAACCTCACACTCAAGGTCAACCCTATTCTCGGAGCTTATCTTACACGAGGATTGTTCACATCAATTCTGGGCAGATGGAAAAAGAAGTACAGATGTAAGATAGAAGTTGTGGAAAGCACAGACTTTACTGTCCTGCAGAATGAATTCTATGATGAAAAAGGAGGAAAGCTTGATTAGCTTTCCTCCTTTTTTCTATTCCTCAAGGAACTGACTCATATTTTCTGAATACTTGCGCCACTTATCTATCAACGACTGCATATCATCCGGAAGCGGAGAATCGAATCTCACCATCTGCTTCGTACCGGGATGGACAAATCCAAGAGTCTTGGCATGAAGGGCCTGACGCGGAAGCAGCCTGAAGCAGTTCTCAATGAACTGGCGATACTTCGCATAGATCGTACCCTTTCGGATTTCAGCACCATCATAACGTTCATCGTTGAAAAGCGGGTGGCCTATCCAATTGAAGTGGACACGGATCTGGTGTGTACGCCCCGTCTCAAGACGACACTCCACTACTGTCACATACCCGAAACGCTCAAGGACCTTATAATGCGTCACTGCATGCTTACCATGATCCCCATCAGGGAACACCCTGAAACGCATACGGTCATTAGGATCTCTTCCTATATTGCCTGTGATAGTGCCCTCATCATCCTTCAGATTACCCCACACGATAGCCACATAACGACGCTCGATCGAGTGCACGAAGAACTGCTTGGCAAGATTCAGCTGTGCCTCTTCATTCTTTGCAACAACAAGAAGTCCTGAAGTATCCTTATCGATTCTATGTACCAGCACTCCCATTCTCTCATCCTGGGCATCCGGACCCTGGGATATGCCTAAATGATGAGCAAGCGCATTGACGAGTGTGCCACTGAAATGGCCATGACCAGGATGAACAACCATTCCCGCCTCCTTATTGAGCACAAGAACATCATCATCTTCATGAACGATATTCAACGGAATCGCCTCCGGCAGAATTTCAAGGCCGCGACGCTGATATGGCATGACAAAAGTCACGACATCGCCCGGACGGACAACATAATTTGCCTTTACGATCTTGTCATTCACTCGTATATATTCAGCCTTGATTGCAAGCTGGATACGATGACGCGAGGTATATTCCATATGCGTAGCCAGATATTTATCCACACGCATAGGGACCTGTCCGGCAGCAATATCGAATCGATAATGCTCGAACATCTCCTGCTGCTCATCCTCGTAGGCAACTTCATCACCGGCCTGTACCGGATCGAAATCCTCTATAGGATCATCTTCAAAGAAACCTTTATTGCTGTTCATCTATATTCTTCAAATAAATAGTCACATCCGTTCCCATACCGACTGTAAGTTCAGATGGTTCCGGACTCTGCCTGTACACCACCGCATCAAGACTGTCTTCATAAGTCTTCACACTCTTATCATACCTGACTGCACGGACATTAAGGAAACAGTCGTGAATGATCTTGACAGCATCCTTTTCATCAAATCCTTTCACATCCGGAATCTTTGTGACATTATCGTCTTCGTTCAGTCCTACCACAAGGTCAATTACAGACTCTGCATTCAGCATGGTACCAGCCTCAACTGGCTGACCTTTATAATGCTGCTCGAGGACATTATTGGTGGCTATATCCCTCTTGTATATCAATCTACCCAGTACAAATCCCTTCTTTTCGATCTCAGGAACCGCCTGACGGAGAGAATAGCCTACAAGATTGGACATTGCAACCTTCCTTGCATTTACAGCATTGACAGTCAACAGGATACGACGACCATCCTTTACCATAGTACCGGCATGTGGAGTATGATGCTTCACACATCCTCTGTTGCGGGTCGAATAGACAGAATCGATCACCTCGACACGGACACCCACAGAATCAGCCAACGCACAGGCCTCTGCAACGGTAAGTCCACGAAAATCCGGAACTGCAAGTTCACGATTGTGCTGGGTCACGACATTCAGGAACACGACTGCCCCGATGACGAGAACCACAACAACTCCAAATGCAATAACAAGATTACGTATAATCCAATTCTTCATCATATTATCTGACCATTATCAATTCGTATGCACGGTTTCCGAGTCCGATCTTCTCGCCATATTCCACACCTGCCTCCCAATTGGTATCAGGATGAACAAGGCGGAACTTATCCTCTCCCTTATGGTGATGATGGCCGCAAGTGCATTCCTTATGTTCATCCTTGTCAGAGATGGCATTGCCGACAAGACTTGGTGCAGCCTTTACCATATCGGCACATGCACAATCGAGTGCCACAGGATCGAACGAAGCTGCGATACCAAGATCAGGGACAATCGCTGCATCATTATGATTCCAGCAGTCACAGTTCGGGGATACATTCATTATGAAGCTGATATGGAAATTCTGCTTTCCGTTTACAACGGCATAGGCATATTCGGCGATCTTGCTGTTCAGGACCTCCGATGTGTCATAGTCCTTCACAACTGCAGCAGACTTCTGGCATACCGCCACACATTGACCGCAGCCCACGCACTTGTCATAATCTATGACAGCCTTCTTATCAACAACCTTCACCGCATCATGACGGCAATACTTCTCACATATCTTGCAGCCAATGCAATTATTAAGATCAATGCATGGCTGAGATGATGAATGAAGTTCAAGCTTGCCACCTACACTTGCAGAACCCATTCCAAGATTCTTAAGCGCGCCGCCGAATCCGCTCTGCTCATGTCCCTTGAAGTGATTCATTGAGATGACGACATCTGCGTCAGCAATGGCTGCTCCGATCTTTGGCGACGGGCAGAATTTTCCACCGCAAGGCACTTCCTTATAGTCTGTACCCTTGAGACCATCTGCAATGATCACATCAGCATGTGCACCGATTCTGTTGAAACCGTTCTCCATTGCGGCATTGAGATGATCCACAGCATTGGAACGTCCGCCTGAATACAGAGTATTCGCATCAGTCAGGAACGGTTTGCCGCCCAATGAACGTATGACATCTACAATCCTGGCAGCATAATTAGGACGGATGTATGCCATATTTCCCGGCTCACCGAAATGAATCTTGATCGCAGTGAACTTGCCGTCAAAGTCGATATCCGATATACCTGCCTTTCTGACAAGACGCTCAAGCTTTGTCAGAATGTCATTCCCAGGAGTTGTTCTGAGATCTGTAAAGAATACTTTCGATTTTTCCATAAGTTTATCGTATTGGGACACCTTGGAAAAGCACCATGAAGAGTCCTCTTCCAAGCAATGCTATTCCTATAATGACTATTATCGCACCTGTCACCCTGCTTATCCAGAGTATGGTATTCATCTTGAAACGGTTTCTGAACCTGCTCAGAAGCCATGATATCATAAACCAATATGTCACGGACCCGGCACTCACTGACAATATGATAGGGGTGACCCTCCATGTGTGAGGGGCATCATTCGCAATGCCGAAGAAGGCAAAGAGCGTCAGCATGACAAAGATGGCACCGGGATTTGAAAGTGCCATAGCTACCGCCTGACCGAAATCTTTAGGTGAGACCGATGATCCGCCCTCTGACTTCATCTTCCTGAAAGGATCTTTAAGAGCCATTGACATGCCAAGTATTCCAAGCACCAGACCGCCGACAATGAGAATCAGCACCTTATGTTCTTCAAGAAAGGCCTGTGCAAACGCAAGCGCAAATATGGCTATTGACGCATAGAATGTATCGACAACGCTCGCTCCGAGACCGGATACGAATCCGGCCTTATGTCCTCGGCTCAAAGAACGCTGGACAACAAGTATCGCGATAGGGCCTATCGGGGCTGATGCACACATCCCCACCATGAATCCCTTAAGCATGTCGATAATCATATACTACCTTCGTCAAGCAAACGAACAAAGGTAGTAAATTTATTTATATCTTTGTGAGGTTATAATCTCGATAAGAATGAAAAAGGAAAACATGATACTTTGGGGACTGGTGACCCTGTTCGCAGTGCTGATGTCAATCCCCTACCTTATCCCGCACGTCGGCTTTGTAGCCCTCTTCGGTCTGATTCCACTGCTATGTATGGAGAGAATTGCGGATATGACCGGGAAAAAGCATGTATGGATATATCATTATTCCGCATTCGTGCTCTGGAATGCCATCACTACATTCTGGGTATGCAATGCCACAATCGGCGGAGGTCTTTTCGCGATTTTCGCAAATGCGTTCCAGATGTCGCTGGTCTTCGGTCTGTTCCGGCTCAGCAAGAAGAAGTTCTCAGGGGCATTGCCATATATATTCCTTATGGTCACATGGATAGCATGGGAACGATTCTACTTCGATGCAGAAATATCATGGCCCTGGCTGGTGCTGGGCAATTCATTCGCCAGGACAACATGGGCAATCCAATGGTATGAATTCACTGGTACCCTTGGAGGCTCATTCTGGATATGGCTGAGCAACCTGGGCATATTCGGACTTATGACCGTCCTATCCGACGGCAGATGGTACAGTTGGAACAACAAGGCAAAAGCTGCGGCAATATCAGGAATTGTAATACTCTTGACTGTTCCATTCATAGCCTCAGCCATTACAGGCAATAAATACAAAGACTCCATGACTGCTCCTGAAGAGCTTGAAGTCCTGATAGTACAGCCGAATATTGACCCATACAATAAATTCCAGGCCCTGAGCCAGTCCGAACAGAACGCTATTCTTGAAGCACAAATCGGCAAGGAACTTAAAGGCAGGCTGCATGACTCAACAGCTGCACCTCTACTGGTCGTCGCACCGGAAACCTTCACCAACGACATCATAGTCGGCCAGTATGAAAGGAGCAGGACATGGAGAAGATTCACCAAATTCCTTGCACAATATCCAGGCGTCAACATGCTGTTCGGTGCATCGTCATATGACTATATAAGTTCCAGTTCCGCACCATCATACACAGCACGTGACATGGGTGACGACAGGTGGGTGGAAGCACATAATTCCGCACTGATGACCGATGGCACAGGAAGAACTGAAATCTTCCACAAGAGTAAACTCGTAGTTGCTGTGGAGCACACTCCATATCCGAGAATATTCTGCCCGATCGACGACCTGTTGGGAGGCGTGATGGGAAGATGTGTAGGACAGGACGAGGTAAGCCTTCTTACCGTCAGGGCTACTGATGGCAAAGAGACAGAAATCGGATGCGCCGTATGCTACGAGTCCGTATATGGCGAATACTATACAGATTATATCCGCAAAGGAGCCAAAGCCATGACTATCATCACAAATGACGCATGGTGGGGAGACACTCCGGGATATAGGCAGCACCTGAGTTACGCTTCATTACGTGCAATCGAGACACGTCGCGCAATCGCCCGTTGTGCCAACACCGGTATCAGCGCAATAGTAAGTCCATCCGGAGAAATATTGCAGCCGACCCCTTGGTGGGAGCCGGCTGTAATCAACGGTCATCTGCCGCTGCGCGATGACATCACATTCTTTGTTTCGCATGGCGACATCACAGGCCGCGTATGCTCGTTTATCTTCATGCTCCTGCTGCTCGCCCTTGCTGTCAGATTCGTTACCAGGCACCAGGCCATTAACGTCTGAACGGACCGCCGCCCATCGGACCTCCCGGTCCCCTCTGCTGACCATTGCCGTTGAAATTACCGAAACGGTAGGTCAAAGACAGGATGACGTACCTGCCGAGCGTGTTGTTACGTGTCTCGACATGTGAAGTCGCGGAGTCTGACACCGACAGATTCTTGGACTGTCCAAGGATGTCGTAAGCCTTCAACGCCAGAGTAAACTTTTTCTTGAAAAGCAGTTTTGTTATCTCTGCATTAAGGATGACCTCATCCTCCTGTCTGGTAGTATAGCCCTCATACCAGTTATAATCGACATCAGCGATCAGATTGATTCCTCCTGGGATTGTCCAGTTCATGGAAGCGTCAATCTGATTGTTCCATGTTGCCTGAAGATTACTGTTCTCCATAGTATACCACGACTTGTTCATGCGTGTACGACCTCCGAGAGTCAGTTCCACAAAGTCATTCCTATAGGTAAGACGGAGTCTTTGAGTAAAACTCATGGTCTGGGTCCTGTTCGTAATGAAGTCCTTGCTATCACTCAAAGAAAGTGAATTCCCCTTGTCATCAATGAGATAGTCCTGATGGAAAAGACCATAATCGAAATTCACTCCATCATAATACTTATCAGTTGCAAGTGAGTTTCTTCCTACGTATGATGTAGACTGATTATATCTTGAAAAAGTCATGGAGAAGATCGAGAAACCTGACTTTCCTAACGGTGAGTTCACCATCACTCGAAGATCGACAGATCCGGTACCCGGACCATTCACCGGAATAGAGTAAGAGACTCCATTCGGATCGAACCATTGCGCACTGGTAATCGCGTCCTCAACAAGACTGGCGCCGAAACGCGCATTCACGGAAGTAAATGTCTGCTTGTTGGTGTAACCGAAGTTTCCTCTCACGTTGTGGTTGAAGTATGGATTAAGGTACGGGTTACCCAACGACACACTCTGTGGATTCGAGTTATCCGGAACCGGCATCAACTGTGATGTTGAAGGCTGTGCGGAACGTCCGAAATAGAAGAATCTGATATTCGAGTTCTCACTGAACTCATAGTTGAGCATAGCCTGTGGAGAGAAATTCACCACAGTATATGTCGTATCCACACCATTAGTGATGTTACGGGTTGTGGTCGGATTGACGGACATACCCAACTGGGCACGGAACTTCTCTTTCTGGTAACTGAAGTTGACTCCTGCCCTGTGATTCTGAGCAAGGTTAGTAATCTCGTTTGAATAATCCTTATTTACAGGGACACCGGCAAATGACCCAAGAATATCTTCTATCGCGAACTTTCCCAGCAACGCCTGCTTGTCAGGAGCACCTGTTCCATCCCATACGTCCTTGACAGAAGTATTCCTGTTCCAGCTGTACATATAGTTGGTCTCGAAGAAGAAACCGCCTCCCAAAGGCTCGGTATATACCACGCGTCCTGTCAAAGATGTAGATGATGAATTCTGGTCGAAATACTGGTTTACATCCGGTGTAGCGTTCTGTGACTGCACATAGAAATCCGTATGGGACTGATTGGTACCCATGAGATTATTATCACTCAGACTATATCTGAAGTTGGCTGAAATTGTCCTGCCCGGCTTTCCCAATCTCTGGCGGAAAAGCAGGAATCCGCTTGTGCTCCAGTTGTTGTTCCAGCCCTGACTTCTGTCCCAACCTTCATTGATCTTGACCGGGTCGGATCCGTCTGCAGCCTGTTCCCTTGTCACGAAATCAGAATACTCATTGAAACGTCCGCTGCCGAAATTGAACTGGGGCTCAAAAAGGATGGATGTATTCTCCGAGAACTTATGCTCGAGTCTTACTCCGAATCTATGACCCTGAGTAAATGAATTGTTGCTTCCTGACTCATTGGAAAGCTGACGTACTCCCCCATCCTTATATGTAATCTTATAAGTTTCCTCCTCGACAAAGTTATCGGAGCCGTTATAAAGGTAATTGCTACCAAGGTCCATCTTGTCATCAAACAATGTAAACGCACCGTTCAGACCTCCCATCCAGGATGTGGTAATTCCGTTGCCTCGGCCCCAGCCGCCCATTCCGCGACCCATGCCTCCGCCTCGCATATTCCTCATCATATTGCCTGCAACATCGTTGAATCCACGGTTATTGGTATTGTTTCCATTGAGGATTATGCTTATCTGGCTCTTATCTGTGAATCTTCCGACCATGGCAGCACCCTGATACCTCGGGTCATTCATATCAGATCCTGCACCAGGGACATCATGTCCTCCACCTCCCATGACATTACCGAACCATCCCTGCATCATGCCCGGTCTCATGGTAAGGTCGATCACCATCTCTTCCTCACCGTCATCAATGCCGGTAAACATTGCCTGGTCCGACTTTTTCTCCACCACCTTTACCTTCTCGATAAGTTTGGCCGGAATATTCTTGGATGCCAGCTGCGGATCATCCAGAAAGAAGGTCTTGCCATCAATGGTAATCTTCTTGATCGTCTCACCATTGGCAGTTATACTTCCGTCTGCCTCAACCTCCACACCGGGAAGTTTCTTCAGGAGTTCCTCCAGCATATCGTTATCGGAAGTCTTGAAAGACGAAGCATTATACTCGACTGTATCCTTCTTGACAATGATTGGGTTACCGATGTCTGTGACCTTGGCTGCGTTCAGGACCTCTACATCCTCGGACATCTTTATAGTACCCAGATCTGTATTCTTTTCCAGCACCACCTGCCTGCTGACAGTCTTATATCCCATGATCTCGACTTTCAGGATATACGTACCCTTCTTCAACTTCACAAGAGAGACATGACCTGCATCATCAGAAAGCGTATACTTCACCGGCTCCGTCTCACCCTTCACTGTCACTGAAGCTGTTGCAAATGCCACAGGTTCAGATGTATTCTCATCAGCAAGGTTAAACTTCAATGAATAGATAGCCTGGGCAAACGCGCTCTGAGAGGCAAGTAGAGTTATGAGCAGGAGGAGATTCTTGATGTATTTCATTATTCTATATCTGTTTACAGGAAACTGAGTTTGGCTGCACAAAGCAAAACATGATTTAGACCAAAAATCCTGCATGAAGTTTAAAAGGGAGACTATTTTTTTATTCGGTCCGGATTTTCGGAGATAAACTTCTTCCAATCCGATTTACCAGACACTGCAGAAAGAGGACTTGACAGCTGGTAATGATGACATAAAGCAATTGCTAAAGCATCAGTTGCATCGAGATACTTCGGATCCAGATCCACCTTCAATGTCTTCTGGATCATCATCGACACCTGTTCCTTGGATGCTGCTCCATTCCCGCAGATGGCAATCTTGGCTTTTCGAGGGGCATATTCAGCAACCGGTATCCCATGCATGACGGCAGCAGTAAGAGCTGCGCCTTGGGCTCGACCTAATTTAAGTATGACCTGAGCGTTCTTGCCATAAAAAGGAGACTCTACAGCAAGATGGTCAGGCTTATGGATTTCTATCAGTTCGTTGATTCCTGCAAAGATATTTGCAAGTTTTTCAAAAGGGTCCTTGATCTTGCGAAGGTCGAACACGCCCATATCCACATAGCGGGGGCCTTTTGAATCAACGGCAATAACCCCGAAACCTAAAATGTTGGTTCCGGGGTCTATGCCTAGTATTGTTGTTTTCTTAGTCAATATAATCGAAGCCGGTGTAAGGGCGGAGAGCCTCAGGGATCTCGATACGGTCACCCTTCTGGTTATTCTCAAGGAGAGCAGCAACCACACGTGGAAGTGCAAGTGAACTACCGTTGAGGGTATGAGCAAGCTGAGTCTTTCCGTCAGCATCCTTATATCTGAGCTTCAGACGATTAGCCTGATATGACTCGAAGTTAGATACTGATGAAATCTCAAGCCATCTGCCCTGAGCTGCAGAGTAAACCTCGAAGTCGTAAGTGATCGCAGAAGTGAAGCTCATGTCACCGCCGCAAAGACGGAGGATACGGTATGGAAGACCAAGAGACTTCACGATG
>JAEIGA010017691.1_pt1 | contig 10857 bp, 10 predicted proteins | sample 9270691 | NCBI WGS metagenome assembly JAEIGA01 (sample SAMN17057246, study PRJNA624740) | gut metagenome | biome: biome; isolation source: fecal sample | host: Bos grunniens | place: China: Xizang | collected 2019 | reverse complement strand
GAATTATCTGAAAAATTAGAAGTATCACCACGTATGATTAGAGTATATAAAGATGAATTAGAAAAAGCAGGAATTTATATTGATACAATAATGGGTCCGTATGGAGGATATGTTCTTAATCAATCAATAAGAATGCCACTAAGAAAATTTAAGAAAAAAGATTATGAACTATTAGAAAAATATATTTCTGAAGAACAAAATGAAGAAACAAAAGAAAAACTAATTCTTCTTAAAGATAAAATTCAAGGAGTGTATGCAGGTAGCAAACAAGAAGCTCGCGAATTAAATTTAAAAGATGAAACTCAAAGTAAATATAATCTACTAACACGTGCAATCAAAGAAAGAAGAAAAGTTAAAATTTTATATTATTCATATAATAAAGGAGAAAACGAAAGAATAATTTGTCCAGCTGAAATGTTTTTATTCCAAGACGGTTGGTATGTTGCTGCTTTCTGCCTAGTAAAAAATGATATTAGACATTTTGAATTGAAACGAATAATAAAATATGAATTATTAGATGAAACATTTTAAGTAGACCAAATACTTCCTATACAAGTGCTAACATGTACTTGAAAGGAAGTGTTTTTTTATGAAACCAAATATGCATGATAATTTTAAATTACTTGAAGAAAGAGTATTAGACTCTTTAGAAAAAACAGACTTAGAAAGGATAAAATATCATCTAGAAAAAATTAAAACACCAACAATAACAACAGGAGTAGGTGGTTCTAGTGTGGTTAGTACATATGCATCTAAAGTGCTAAGTTCAAAGAATGGTATAATCGCAGAACACCAAGAACCACGTGATATGTTATATAAGTCATTAAGTGGATATGCTAATGTATTTGCCTGTAGTTATGGAGGAAAAAATTATGGAGTAGAAACATCATTTTCAAATAATTTAAAGAAGTATCTATTATCAAGAAATCCATCCGATGACAATAATGTAACAAATATTACATATGATGCATCAATTGAAAATGAAGATAGTTTTATATCTCTTGCTGCAACGCTGATGCCAATGAGTATAATGTTGGCATACTATAATGACAATGACATTTCTGTCATAAAAGAAATTCTAGAAACTGCAAGAGACTATCAAATTGATATGGATAGAGTGTATGAAATATTAACTGGAGTTGATACATCAACAGCCTCAACTTATTTAGAATCAACTCTTGCAGAAGCAGGTCTTGCATCTCCAATAGTACATGATAAATATTCATATTGTCATGGAAGAACAACATTATCATATCATCATGATAATTCACTAATTCATTTTAATAAAAATACAGAGCTAGATAGACTATATCAAGAAGAATTACCACAGTATTATAATAAAGTAATTACATTAGATTCAAAATTTGAAGACTCAATAATAGACGATTTTTATCTAACGTATCAAGCTATGTTACTCACTAAAAAAATGGCAGAATTAACAGGAAGAGACCTTTCTAGAATGGACTACAATCCTGTTGTTAAAAAGCTATATCGCTATAAAGGACAAATGTAGTAATTTGACAAATATAACAATTAAATGATATAATCTAGCCGTAGTAAGTTAATTCGACCATTCGCGATTTGCTACCAGACAAACCTTGAGTTTGGAGGAATAATGAAGAGCCTCAAGAATCTCCTCATGAATGGCAAAAAACCGTAAGCAAAATTATGGTTGTTTTTGCTAATCATGAAAGGAGGTTCTTTTTTGATACAACCAACACAAAATAAAAGAAAAGGAAGATGTATATGAAATTATTCAAAGAAGTAATAAAAAACAATTTAAAACTAATGATAATTTATGTCATAATTGGAATAACATTCACATTTCTAGGTCTATATGCAACTAATTATTTTCAAGTTATAATTGATGCATTTAGTTCAAAAACTATAACATTAGGTATGATAATATTTTACGGGATAATTCTCTTAATAACTGCAGTTCTGGGATACATCGATAATTATCCAGACAGAAGATTATTCAATAAGTTATATTTAGAGTTTAAAAAACAATCAATGAAAAAATTAAAAACAATTGATTACCAAGAATACACAAAAATAGGAACAGGACGTCTTTCACAACAAGTAGAAGAGGGTGCAACAGCCGCAAGAGATGCTCTATATTATTTCTGGTTAAAACTATTTCGTGAGCTTTTACCAGGTGCCCTAATAAGTTTATTATTCATAGGAAAGATAGAAATCAAAGTTCTATACGCAGTATTAATTGGATATGTTTTTGTTATAATACTAACAAACATTGTATTAAAAATTTTATACAATTTAAAAGAAAAAATAATAATAAACCAAGAATTATTAAATAAACACTTAATACGTGGATTCATGGAATTAGTAATCTTTAGAACAAACAAAAAATATGATGTAGAACTATCAAAAATAGATGAAGAAATAAAAGATATAACTAAAGGAAGAACAAACATAAAATTAGTCCATGAAATATTCTTCACTGCGTTTGAAATACTAGTAACAATAATAAAAATAGTAATGTTAGTATATGCTTTTTTCTACGAATCTCTAACAATAGGAGAAATAGTAGTATTAATATCATTACTTGGAAAAGCCTACGAACCAATCGCAATATTCAACGTAGAATACATTGATTACAAATTAAACAAAGTATCTCTAAAAAGATACTTACAATATCTAGACTTAAAAGATGTAGAAAACATGTATGAAGGAAAAGACTTAAAAAAAGTAAATGGACATGTATTATTAAAAAATGTAGATTTTTATTATGGAGAAAAACAAATATTAAAGAAAATAAACATAAGTGTAAAAGAAAATTCAAAAATAGCTTTAGTCGGTGAAACAGGTTCTGGAAAATCTACAATAATAAAATTAATTGCAGGACTGATAAAACCGCAATCTGGAGTAGTAGAAATAGACGGAAAAGACTTATCAAAATTAAAGCTTGATTCATACTACGATTATGTCTCTTATTTATCACAAGATTCTCCAATTTTTGATGGAACATTAAAAGAAAACATAGTTTTTGACAAAGATGTATCAGATGAAGAAATTGTTGAAGTATTAAAATTAGTAGAACTTGAAAAATTCTATTCAAAATTAAAAAATGGATTACAAACAGAATTAGGAGAAAAGGGAATATTAATATCAGGTGGCGAACGTCAAAGAATTGCACTTGCAAGACTATTCTTTGATAATTCAAAAATAATCATTTTAGACGAAGCCACATCTGCAATGGACAACATAACAGAAGAAAGAGTAATGACAAACATTCTACAAAAATTAAATGAGAAAACATTCATAATAATAGCTCACAGACTAAACACAATAAAAAATGTAGATGAAATATTTGTTTTAAAAAATGGAGAAATAATTGACTCGGGAACATATGAAAATTTACAAACAAAATGTGAATATTTCAAAGAATTATCATTAAAGAAAAAGTAGTTTTTATAACTACTTTTTATGTTATAATAAAATCTAGAAAGAGGTGTCTATGAGAGTATTATTATTTACTCACAAGAACGATATCGATGGAATGGGAAATGCAGTACTTGCACAACTAGCATTTGATGAAGTTGATTATGTTTTATGTGGGACTTTTGATTTAACAGATTCTGTGGAAAAATATTATAAAGATGGAAGTATTTATGATTATGATAGAGTATATGTAACAGACTTATGCCTACAAGATCCAATTCTTTCAAAAATTGCGAGTGATGAAAATTTAAGAGAAAAAATCCAAGTGTTTGACCATCACAAAACATTTGCAGAACCAAAGTATACAGACCATCCATTTATTACAGTTAGATTATCAGACGATAAGGGATTATGTTGTGGAACAAGTATATTTTATAAACATTTACTTGATGAAGGATTACTTGATAAAGATAATGAAGCAATTGCTGAATTTGTAGAACTAACAAGACAACATGACACATGGGAATGGAGAAATATTTATAATAATGAAAAATCAAGAGAATTATCAATTTTATTTGATGCCCTTGGATATGATGGATATATATCATTGATAACAGAGAAATTAAAAAATCCAGCTACTAAGAAATTCGATTATAGTTCAATGGAAAGAACCTTAATTGATAATAGAAAACAACAAATAAAAGAAAAATGTGAATACTATTCAGATAAAATATTTTATAGAGAAATACTTGGGATGAAAGCAGGGATAGTATTTATAACATACGAATATCGAAATGAACTTGCAGAATATTTTAGAGAAAACAACTTTGATATGGATTTTACTATGATGATTGCATTAGATCCTGGAGTAGTAGCATATCGTAGCGTAAAAGACGGAGTACATGTTAGACCAGTAGCCGAATTATTTGGAGGAAAAGGTCATGAAAAAGCCGCAACAAATCCAATCACAGAAGAAATGCAAACAGAAATATTAAAAGTACTAACAAAGACAAAAGAATAAGGGATGAGACTATGAGACAAGTAACTAAAGGTTCGGAATTCTTAAACTTAGTTTATAAAGATATGAAAGACACTATCAAATCAGATTCAAAAGACCCATCAAAAAGAATAGAAGAATATCTAGAAAGACTAGAAAGAATTCACGGTGAATCACTAACTGATGAAAGAAAAAGAGAAGTATTAAAATCTTATTATTATGACAAATATATTATTAAAAAACTTCCAGAAAGTTATATAAGATATAGAAAAGGATATTGTCATGATTTAGGTTTAGTTGATAAAGAAGAACTAACAGACGAAGATAAAGCACTTATATTAGGGTGTATTAGGCATGAACAAAAAGAGTCATTAGATACCTGGTTAGATTTTCTAACACAAGAAGAAACCTATCCAACTTGGTTTAAATATTATGTTTTTCATGGTGTGACTAAAGTTGGAGTTTATTATTCTGTAATAGGTGACGTAACCAAACGTAGTTCATCAACAACCGCACCATTCATACCAGTTAACAAACCGGTAATAGACCAGATGTATCAACTAGTATCAAAATATGTTGCAGGAGAAGAACTAACTGATGATGAAAGAGATATAACAAAGTATGGATTGAATTTCAGAAACATTTACACAAGAATTCAACCATCGCTATTAACACAAAGTAGAAAAAGAAACAGGTAATTAATCCTGTTTTTTTATACAAAAAATTATATATATGTTATAATCAAAATAATAGGAGGTGTACCATATGGTATATATAATTATCGGAATAATAGTTGTACTACTAATCGCAATATACACATTAGTAACATACAACCAATTACAAAAATTAAAAATTAGAGTAGAAGAAGGATTCTCTACAATGGATGTTTATCTAAAGAAAAGATGGGATTTAATTCCACAATTAGTAGAAGTAGTAAAAGGATATATGAAACATGAAAAAGAATTACTACAAGAATTAACTAATATTAGAACATCATCTTATAATAATTTATCATTTCAAGATAAAGCAAACACAACAGATCAATTATCAGAAGATCTAGCAAAAATAATTGCAGTATCTGAAAATTATCCAGAATTAAAAGCAAGTACAAACTTTGTACACTTAAGTGAAGAAATTACAAAAGTAGAAGAAGATATTGCTAATGCAAGAAAATACTATAATGGAACAGTAAGAAATATTAACGAAAAAATAGTAATTTTCCCAAGTTCAATAATCGCAAGTATTTTTAAATTTAAAAAAGAAAAAATGTTTGAAGCAAAGTTCGAAGAGAGAAATGATGTAAAAATAGAAATGTAAGGGGTAATAATATGAGAAAGAAATTAACTTTATTTCTGGTGGTACTATTTGGAGTCCTAATTCTTCCATTCTCAGTAAATGCTGAAGTAGAAAATGTACCACAAACAAGTATAAATGAAATTAAAAATGTATTTTCAGAGAGAATCAGTATTACTGATTTAAAATTTAATAACTATGAAAACACATCAACTTTAGCATATGGTTTATCTGGTATGATGACCAATCAAAGTCATGATGAATTAACTGTAAGCATAAATGTTGTATATTTTGATGCATCTGGGAAAATAGTATCAACAAGTACAACAGCTAAATCAATTTATCCAAATGATTCGTCAGTATATCTTCAAATGTCTAATTCACAAGAATTGGAAAATGGATATAAGGTATCTGATATTGCATATTATAGTATGGAAATAGAGGTGCACGAAACAAACCCATCAGTAACTGTGCCAACTAAACCAAGTGAATATGCGGATAACGATTACCAAGATTATGTAATCGACTACTATGATGTTGATATTAAGGTAAATGAAAATAATACATTAGATATAACAGAGACCATCACTGCATATTTTAATATTAATAAACATGGAATCTTTAGAACAATACCTCTAAGAAATGAAGTAAAGCGCTTAGATGGAACAACGACAAAGAACAGAACTAAAGTTTCTAATTTAAAAGTAAATGAACAATACACAAAGTCAAGAACAGGAGATTCTCTAGAAGTAAAAATAGGTGATCCTAACTACACATTAACTGGAGAAAAGAAATATATAATTTCCTATACATACAATATGGGAAAAGATCCAATGAAAGATTATGATGAATTCTATCATGATATTATTGGCTCTGAATGGGATACAGTAATTGGAAACATAACTTTTAAAATCACAATGCCAAAAGAATTTAACCCAGCTAAACTAGGATTCTCATCTGGTGCAGTTGGCTCAACTAACAATAGTAAAGTTGAATATTCAGTAAATGGAAATGTAATAACAGGAAAATATTATGGCGAATTAGATGCTCATGAAGCTTTAACTGTAAGATTAGAATTAGAAGAAGGATATTTTGTAGGTGCAGGATTTAACAATGAACCAGGTATGATTGCATTATTTGTTATACCATTACTTTGTCTTATCATAGCGTACTTAATATGGGCAAAATACGGTAATGATGATGAAATAGTAGAAACTATAGAGTTTTATCCACCAGCAGGAGTTAATAGTTTAATTGCAGGTTTCTTATTCAAAGGAAAAGCTACTAATGAAGATGTAGTTTCGCTATTAATATATCTTGCAAATAAAGGATATTTAAAAATAGAAGAAACAAATAGAAAAACAAAGTTTTCAGATTCCGGAATTAAAATCACAAAATTAAGAGAATATGATGGATACGATGAAAATGAAAGATTGTTCTTCGATGGACTATTTAAACGAAGAACATACACATATAGAAAATCACTAGGAAAAGCAGAAGAAGAATATAAAGAAAGTGTAACAACAAGTGATTTATATAACAGATTTTATCGTACAATGAATAAAATAATTGAAAATATAAATAAGAAAAATAATATTCATGAAATATACGAAAAAGGATCACTAAATAAAAAAGTATATGTAATATTACTATTAGTATTATCGGTTTTCACAACAATAGCTATCCCTACATATGACTTTGGTGGATTAGAATTTATAGGAATATCATGTTTCATAATTTTATTCTATTTACCATTCTACATAGCATTTGGAGGTTCTAAAATGAGCCTAGGTGCAAAAATAATGGTATTTGGATTCTTGATACTTCATTCATCAATGTTTATGATGGCATTACCAATAACAGAAGCAATATTTACTGAAAAAATGTATCTGCTATCAACTATTTATGGAATAGCATGTGCAATAGGATTAATTGCAATATGCAACTATATGCCAAAAAGAACACCATATGGCGCTGCAATGTTAGGTAAATTACAAGGATTTAAAAGATTCTTAGAAACAGCTGAAAAAGAAAGATTAGAAGCTATGGTTATGGAAAATCCAAATTATTTCTATGATGTTCTACCATATACATATGTATTAGGAATATCAGATAAATGGATAAAACAATTTGAAGAAATTGGACTTCAAGCACCGGATTGGTATGATGGACACAATCACTTCAATCCAAACACTTTTGGAAAATTCTTAACAGATACGATTGCATCAACTGCATCGTCAATGTCCTCTTCGCCATCATCAAGTAGTGGCGGAGGTGGTTCTTCAGGAGGAGGATCATCTGGAGGAGGTTCCGGCGGAGGCGGCGGAGGCTCTTGGTAAAAGAGAATGACATCATTCTCTTTTTATGTTATAATATGAAACGAAATCGGGGGATTCATATGAGTAAGCTATATATTCAAAACTTAGGACTAATTATCACTGAAAAATGTAATTTAAAATGCATGCATTGCATGCGTGGAGATGCAACACAAAAAAATATGAAAGATGAAGTGATTGAACAGCTAAATCAAATTGATACAATTGGAAATCTAACAGTCTGTGGTGGAGAACCAACTTTAGCACTTCCAACATTAGAAAAAATACTAACATTTATTGTCGATAATCATATTGGTTTAGATACCTTAACAATGACAATAAATGGTACTAATTATAGCGAAGAATTATTAAGACTATTAGATTATATCGATGAATATATTCCAAAAAGAAAATACGGCGTTAATGCCTTATTTGGTATATCAAAAGATCCTTTCCATTTAAAAGAAGTTAAAGAAAAGAAAAAATTGGACGAATATTTAGCAAATCTAGAAAAGTATATAGAAAGTCCTCACTTTTTAAATTATCGAGAAATAGATAAAAAAATATTCAGAGAAGGTAGAGCAGAAACCCTTCCTTCAGAAATAACAATTCCAATACGCCCATGGCCAATAATTTATACACACTTACAAAAACAAGATGTAATAGAAGTGGGACCATTAGTATCGATTAATGTAGATGGAATAGTTACAGAATGTGATGCATCACATGAGCACCAAAGAACTTTATATAATTATGGAAACATATTAGATGAAAGTTTAGAATCAATTATTACTAGAGTAGGAGAAGAAGTATCTCCAAGAACGTGGTATCACAAGACTGGAAAGATCATGAAAAAACAGACTACCTATAACAAATAAAAAACTATTAGTATGAACTAATAGTTTTTTTATTTATTTTAAAAGTTCTAAAGCTTTTTTTAAGGCATCTTTTGGAGTTTTTGCACTAATGCATTTAAGTCTTTTTCGCTCATCAATATATTTATTAGATAAATCCTCAGCCCATCCTCCAAAAATATCCACAACAACAATAGGAATATTAGCTTGATATGCAATAGCCATTTCTGTTAAAGTACCCGAACCACCGCTAATTGCAATAATAACATCACATGCAAGAACTAAAGAAAATTCTCTTCCACCACCAATTTCTAATCCACAAGGTGCTAAAATAGTAGGCCTGAAATCTCCATAAATATTTTTATCTTTACCCCCAGTAACACCATAAGTAATTCCACCATTTTTACTAGCAGAAATTGCAGCATTAGTAGATAAAGAACTATATTCTTTCTCAGCCCCATAGACTAATATATTACCGCTTTCAGCAATAAGTTTACCTAATTTCCTTGCAAACTGCTCAGCCTCTACACTCTAATTTAAATCTTGAGCAGAACCCATAATCCCAATTTGTAATTTTCTCATATTTACTTAACTCCCTTCTTTAAGACTTTAATAACTTCATCATTTTCATTTGCATTAATTATTCTTTCAGGTAAATCTCTTACAAAAAATGTTTTATCAGAAAGTCTTTCTATTTCATCCCACAACTCAATACTTCTTTCTAAACATCCATTTGAAAACTCTGTTTCATATTCTTTTGGAATAGAAGCTCTTTCTATTGGATTACCAAAAGGCTTAAAATAAGGTGCTTTATAAATTGAATTATCATCTCCAATAACAGAAATACCAGACTGTACTATACCAAAGTAAAAGTCTCTTTCACAAATTTGATCAATGACATTATCTCCTAATAAGAATCCGCACTTGATTCCAAGCGGTAATTCTTTATTAAATTTATCATATGACATAAGAGTAGAAACAGCACTTCTTATTCCTACAACTTCTACACCATACTTTTTAAATAAATTAATAATAGTAGTTAAAACACTTCCACTAAATACTACATCATCTGCTAATACTATTTTTTCTAAATTATTTGCTTTTAATAAATTAGAAATATTTCTAACTTGAGAATTTACAGAACAAAAATCATCTGCATTATTTCTAGATACTAATAGTCCAGAACCATCAAGTCTAGTACAATCTAAAAATAAAATATTTTGATTATCTGGTGTTACATATATTTTATCCAAGGTTACGATGGGGATATTTCCCAATAATATCATCTAAAGCAAAGTACATTCCGTTGCTCATTTCTTCTTCACTAAGAATAGTAACTTTTCCATTAAAAATTCTTATCGCATCTTCCAAAAACTTTTCTCTAATATTTTTTATAAATCTAGAATTTGGAATCATAAATCCTTCCTTTGTATAATTAAATTCTAATGCATTTTTTCCTTTTAAAATTCTTTCGATATCGTCGCTAAAGACAATACCATCTTTAATTGTTTTCATAATAAATCTCCTTTTCTTTAATTAAATATTTCAGTATAAATAGGGTGCTTATTACCAAAACAAAAAACTATACAGAAAATTACCTGTATAGTTTATTTAATAAATCTATTCAGGCAACAAGCACCACAAATAGCACTTGCGCCTACGACTAAATATTAATGTCGTATTAACAAGTGCAATATATTATGATGATGTTGTCTGTTAATATTAGTAAAATTTTTCATAATAATTGCTCCTTTCATTTACTTAATTGAAGTATAAAACTAAAAAAATAATTTGTCAATAAGTAATGAATTTGCAAAAATAAACATTATATGTTATAATTAAGCCAGTTAATTAAAAGACGATTCATTCGAAGTAATTATTTTACGATTTTTTATAGAGAGTTTGTGGTTAGGTGGAAACAAACAAAATTAAAATAATGAATTACAAATGATGATTTTAATCGGATAATTCCGTTATCAAAATAAGGTAATAAACT
>JAEIGA010017690.1_pt1 | contig 10857 bp, 16 predicted proteins | sample 9270691 | NCBI WGS metagenome assembly JAEIGA01 (sample SAMN17057246, study PRJNA624740) | gut metagenome | biome: biome; isolation source: fecal sample | host: Bos grunniens | place: China: Xizang | collected 2019 | reverse complement strand
TTTACTTGCTTTAGCACAATAAAAATATCTTGATGCTGACCCTTCATCATTGTAACCACCTAAATGTTCTATTCGTTCCGCATTAAGTTTACTATAAATACCATTTTCAGCATTTTTATCAGATAAATTAGGCATTGATGTTGTCGTTGTTGATTTTGTTGTCGGCATACCACCACAAACTTCTTCATAATCTGTTTCATCATAAGTTAAGATTACATTTGCAGGGAAGCGACCACCATATTCAATACCTAACTCTTTACATTTTTGAGCAACATTATTATTATTATTACCAATCCCAAACATACCATTATCAGTTCCATTTATTCTTGATAAATCTTCGGTAGTTGCTATTCTACACTCATCAATGTTTAGTCCACCAACACCGTTTTGCATTATATTTTCAACCAAACTACATTTAAAAGGTTTTCTTGCAACAATAATTGGTTCATAAGCTGGTTTTAATGCTGTTCCCCAACCTTGCCATTTTTTGGCTAATTCGGTTTTACATTCGTATTCTGGTAAATTCTCACCGTTAGGTTCTAACGTTCCATCAGGATGATATCTATTAGCAACTGCTATTCTATGCCCTCTGTTTGGTAAACCCATCTTTTTATCAATAGCAAGTCCTATATTCATTGATTTTGGGAAACCACTACCATATAACCACATAATGCAATCCCTAATTTCAAAACCTGCATCTTCAATAGCACAAGCAATTCTATGAAATGTTCTTGTTCCACCAAACGCTAACAAATACCCACCTTCTTTTAATACTCTAAAGCAATGTTCCCAAGTATCTTTTTGAAATGCAACACCACTATTATCCCAACCTTTGCCCATAAAGTTTAATTCATAAGGCGGGTCGCATATAATACTATCGATACTTCCTTCATCAAATGTTGATAGTACTTCCTGCATTTTACCTTTGTATAATTCATAATCATTTTCTTGATAATATAAATATTTACTCATACTTTACTCCACCTTCACAGGCAATACTAACGCCACCATATCGTTTTCTTTAATAGTGATTGGTTTCATACTGCTTACTAAATTTAACTCAATAGTATTTCCTTTAAATTTGCTTAATGTTTCTTTTAAGTAATCACCATTACAAGCAAACTTAATATTATTATTGTTTTCACATTCTAATTCATCTGTTGCATCACCAACTTGTGTTGCATTGCTTGATAGTTTTAATACGCCATTATCAGCTTCTAAAATTATTGTTGCATATTCTTCATTAAAAATATTAACTCTACCAATGCTTTCTATTAATTTTTGTCTATCAACTTTAATAGTATAATAACAATCTTTAGCAATTAATCTATTTGTATCTGGATAGTTGCCATCTAATAAACGTGTTTGGTAAATAGTATCATCAAATTCAAATGTAGCTGTGTTGTTATTATTTCTAATTATTACTGATTCGCTACCTTTTAAAATGCTAATTAAATTGTCAATATCACTTCTTGCAATAGTGCAACGTAAACCTAAATCTTTATTAATTCTTGCTAATCTAAAACTATCAGTAGCAACAGCAAACTCACTAAAATTAATACCAGTTAAGATTGGTCGTTTTTCGTTGTTACTTGTTGCATAGTTAATAGCACTTATAACGCTAATAAATTCGCTACAATTAACTTTTAATCCATCAATGTCATTTAATATGTTGAAATTAGGAAACTCATTAAAATCGCCTAAATTTAATGTAAACTTACTGCGACCACATTTGATAACAGCTTGATTGTCATTAATAGTTAAATCTAAATCTTCAGCAGTTAATTTATTCGCAATATCGCTTAATTGTCTAAATGGTATCAATGCTTGAATACCTGTGTTAAATTTAGTTACGATTGTTGCATTGTGGTTACTAACCGTTAAAGTATCATTATTAAATTTAACAAATTGTAAACTTGGAAATGCTGTCTTTGGGCTATACGCCTTACTTAATATATTTAATTTTTCTTTTAATTCATTTCTTTTTAGTATCATCTTAATTTAACTCCTCTATAATAAGTTTTATTATTTACGATTGTTTTTTCAAATCGTTTACTCATTCTACGACCAAACCAAGTTGTAGTTGCGTTTTTATACCAATATTGCTCGTTGTTATCTAAACAATATTGCCTAAAGTTTTCAAATAATACTGATGCTGATGCACCTTCTATTGTTTCGGTAGTATTTTCTTCTAACCATTTACTTAAAATATCTTCATTACTTCTAAAGTTTTTAACAGCTATATCAACACAATCAGGTGCTTTTAATCCATCACGCAATATTGCTGGACATCTTCTAAATAATTCGTTAAGTATTGCACCTCGTTCTTCGTATAGTTTATTAATTAAACGTTTATCTTGCTCATCTTTACTAAATACTCTTAAATGGTCAATCTTTTTTACTCTACGCCAACTACCATTATCATCTTCGTTAATATGAGGCATATGGTTAGTAGCTAACATTATTTTATATTTAGGATGATATGTAAACTCATTCTTGTATTTAAAACAAGCTACAACTTCATTTCCACCTGTCATATTTTTAATCATACTCATTTTAAGTTTTTGATTTGGGTCAAGTTCGGTTAAGAATATACATCTAACGCCTTTTAATAATGCTAGTTCGCTTTTGCAGTTGGTTTGAACTGCTTTATCTAATAACAAATCAGCACTAGCTGTTCGTGAATAATCTTGTAATATCTTATTCATTAATTCAAATAATACTGACTTACCATTAGCACCTTCACCGACAAAGAAATACATTTCTTGTTCGCCAATATCACCTGTTAAGCAATAGCTGAATATATTAGTAACATAGTTCATCACATCTAAATTACCTTGATATATGTCATTTAAGAATTTAAGAAATAACATTGGTTTACTTTCGCTTAATTTAATATCAATGTATTTGCTCATATAGTATTCTTTGTCCCATTTAAGTACTTCGCCATTTCTTAAATCTAATACACCACTAGCTGTGTTAAGTAAGTAATCATCAGTATCTAGTTGGCTTTCACTAATTGGAAGTAAATGTTGTGCTTCAGATAACATATTTTCTTTACCACGTTTGCTTAATAAATAACTAACCGACTTTTCAATTTGTTTAATAAATTCTAAATCGCTAGTTTTACGACCTAATGAACGTATATCTTCAGCAACTAATTCAGCCATAATTTTAACCGAATTATTATTATCATATTGCCAATATCTACCGTTCCAAATCATCCAGCATTTGTTATCAAAGTTATATCTTAAATTGCTACCATATAATTCAACAAATCTTTTAGCATAACCTGTATCATTTAAGGTATCAAAGTTAATTATTTCTAATTCGTGATGAGCTGTAACTTCAGGCAACTCAACATTCTTTTTAGCGAAATACTTATTTAATATAATATCAAGTGGGATATATTTAATATCTAAATTGTTAATTGTGTTACCTGTTAAAGCAATAAATTTACTATTAGATTTTTCACAGATAAATTCAGCTTTTAATTTGCGATTTTTAACGTTGTATATTTTCTTATCAATTTCAACATTATCAGCATAAAATATAATTCTAATTCCTTTACCACTTGGGCTAAATTCTGCGTAACTATTACATTCTAATATTAACTCATTTACATCTTCATTAATCTTACCATTAACAACACAATCATTAATATCAATAGCACATATTGGATTAAATATACCCAGCCCATAACCAACGTTATCATCTAATATATCAACACCAATACATCTTGTTACTTCATCAAATGTGCCAAATGTTCGTGAATCATTTACTTTAGCAGGAGTGTTATCTTTTGGATTAATAGGTTTCTTTTTGCCATCTTCTTCTAAATACTTGCACCACAAACCATCCATTTTAAGTGATGCAGGTATGTTCTTGACATCTAACACTTAAATCCCTCCTAGAATGGTAATTCTTCTTCAATTTGTTTGAACGCTTTAATGTTGTTTTCTTCTTTTTGTGTTTTGTCATTAAATTCTTTAACTACTGAAATGATACATTTCTTATCTTTAATTGCTTGTATTAAAGCGAAATCAGTTTCAATCTCATCATTAATATTTAATGCTGTTAATAATTCAGCGATTTGTTCGTGGTTAAATTCATTAGTTACAATAAAATCACGCCAAATCTTTTTATATACTCTAATATTATTTGGTAGTGTAAAAGCTAAATTTAAGTATTGACTACCACTATTTGTTGTTCTTACATCTGCGTTGCTGATTGTTGCTTCATAATCACCAGTTTCAGCTAATACTGGTTTATAATTACTGCTATATGCCATTATTGATTTCCTCCTTGATTAACTTTTCTTGCACATTCTGAGCAAATTTGTTTGCCGTATTTTTTAGTTGTATATTGTGCTACTGATTCAGCATCCATTCCATTTGCTGGTCTAATTACTTGACCACAATCTGCACAAATTAATTCAACTTTCTTTTCAACTCTTGGTGCAAATGGTCTAATTCTAATTGCTTCAGTTGTATCACCAAACGCACTAACCATTGTTGTAAATAATGATACTGATTTCCCAACCCAATCTTCAATATATTCGCTATTATGTGCTTTAGCGATTGCCTTACAATTTGTTACATTTAAAATCATAGGTTTGTAATTTTCAACCCATTCAGCAACGATACAATCTTCTTCTTTGCCTTGTGGATTTTTAACTGGTTTTTGTGTAACGTTTTTAATTGTTAAAACTAAATCGCTACCTTGCTCGATGTCCCAAGCTCCTAAATAATCTTTGTTTGCTAATTTTTTCCAATTTGTCTTTGCCATATTTTTAAATTTCCCTTTCCATACTTTCATTTAATTTCATTTTACTTCTACAATATGCACATTTACCACAACCAATAGGTTCAATTAATCCTAACTTAATGTCGTGATAACGTGGTGCTAAATTCTTAACGATTTCTAATGCATTATCTAATGTTTTTTGCGTAAACTTATATACAGCTAACTCAGGTGATGTTTCTTTAGTTGCTACTGCTAGTTTGCAAGTTTTCTTAATTCCTTCGTTTTGTGCGTGTATATATTGATATATTGCTTTTTGTATATCGTAACCATACGCTTCATAAAATGGTTTATAGCCATCAATCCATACATCTTTAGTATCTTTCATTATTTTTAAATCAACTATTGTATCAGCCAATACACTATCCATTTTAATCTTAAATGGAACACCACTGATTAATCCTGTTTGAATAACTTGTGTTTGACCACTTATTAATTTCATAAAATACTCATCTTGCTTAATGCGTTCAATTACTTGTTCGCAAACTTTAAAAGTTGCTTTTAATGTTCCATCTTTATTTGTCATTTCAGGATGGTTAAATCTATATAATTCCAACTCATTACTAAAATAAGCATCAATATAGCCACCAATTAAGAAAGCATTGTTAGATTCATCAACCCATTCGCCTTTATACTTTGCTAAACCATATGCTTCGCATTTGTAAAAGTCTTTAAATTGACTTGCTGACATATACTCATTATGTTCGTAATAATTTTCATTAGTTAAATTTTGCATAGTATAGATACCCCACTGCTTCAAATAGTTCATCATCTGTATAATCTTCTAATTCAAATACAAGCGATGATAAATACTCTTTAAAATTTGCTCTTGTTATTGGTGTTTCTTCTTTAAACATATAAGTCCAAACTTTACCATTTGATTTTAAATACTTCGCAATCGCTTTAATATATTTACCATTTAATACAACAAGTTGTTTTTTTAATTCTAATTTCTCACTTAATGCTGTTTTAGTTGCTGTAACTAAATCATCATATTCTTTTAAACTTAATTCTACTTTAGCCATTTTATCTTTCCTCCATTTTTTGTCTTAATTCATAAATGCTAATTCCAAAGAAATCACTTAATTTTTTTAATGCTTTTAATCCTGCCGTATGTTTGCCACTTTCAAAATTAACTATTGTTTGTTCTGTTAAACCAAGTAATATTGCTAATTCTTTTTGAGTCAAACCTAAATTTAATCTTTGTTCTTTTAACCACTTTCCAAACACTTTTCCACCTCCTTAATTAAATATTCTCTATCATTCATTAAACATTCATTAGCATCTTTATATATGCCATACAAATTAACTAATCTGAATAACTTGCCACGCTTTAATAATTCTTGGCTTAATTTAATTGTTGCTTCTCTACCTGCATCATCATTATCTAATGCTAATATTAAATTACCAATATCACTTTCAGCTAACTTAAACCAATTATTCGCACTACCTAATGCAATTACATTCGCTTTAACTTTACGCATATCAGATAATGATTTAACGCCCATTGCTTCGTATATGCTAATTGCATCTATTTCACCTTCAACAATTATGCTTGGTAATTTAGGCCGATAGAATGGTTTAAATAATTCAATACTACCAATATGCTTATATCTAAACTCGCCTTCAACAAATCGTTCAGTTGCTGTTGTTGAGCTAGTTGGTATAATGATACACTTGCGGTATGAGTCCCACGTTATGTTGAGCATCATTTGTAAATTTGCGTTTATTCCTCGTTTTTTTAAATACTCGTAATTATACTCAACTTTCTTTGAATAATTAGTTGTAGGCGATTGTCGTGCGTTGTCGTGCGTTTTAAGTGGCTCATCTTTTATTAATTCATTATGTATATATATAATTGCATCTTTATAATCACAATTTAAATCAATCTTTATCAAATCAATTAATCCATACGTTACACCACAACTAAAGCAGTGAACATTATTACGTTTTGGATTGTAGCTCATTGATGGTTTATTATCATTATGTAGTGGATTACGACATTTAAAGAATTTACTATTATAATAATCAGTTTTATTTAGATAGTTAAGCATCCAATCGTTATAATTTATTTTATGCTTTGCTGAATAGGTAATAGCAATCATTCCTTTCATCATAGCATATTTCAGTCAAATCAATTTGCTCTTTAATTTCATCAATTTGTTTTTGATTAAAGCAAATTGTTTCGCCTTTAGTTTTTAAATCTTTAATACAAGTTTTAATAAACGCATTGTATCTTCTATTATTGATTCTACATTTATCAACATCGTACGGTATGCTTAATTGTTCTTTTTTAAACATCGCAACTGGCATTTTAATCACGCACCTTTATATAGTAATTACCAATAGTTTTATTACGACAATCCCAAGTATCAAATACTGCATCATCTTCTACATAAGTTAAATGATTTGCTACGCTGATTACAACTACATCTTCGCTACCAATTAATTCATCAATTTCACTAACTAAATATTTTGTGTTATCCCATTTTCTAGGTTGTTTCATTTTAACAAAGCCGTTATCTTCTAACCATTTTTCGTATGTATGTTTATCGTTATATACATAACCTGTTTTCATCCATAACTCAAATAATTCTTGTGCTACTTGTTTATAAGGTTTACCACTAGCACCAGCTAATGCTCTAATTACACAATCGCCTGTGCGTTTGTTTTTTGGATTAATGTTTTGCTTGTAAAATTCTATCATAATATATACCTCAATTTCTATGGTGATTTAAACTACCACGACCGCATTAAGCGGTTTCGTTCTTGTTCAAGGAACTCATCAGGTGGATTAATTATTTCTTTGAATCACTTGTGTCCAATGTTCTTTTTCACATTTAATATGAATTTCACTAACTAAATCTTTTTCAATACCTTCCCAATATAATTCTTCACTGATATATTTTAATAATTTATCAAAACTCCAACCACACATATATCTTCTTGGTTTTAAGTTTCTTAATTCACTAACACAGCATTCTTGTTTAGTTTCTACATCTGTATAATAAACTTTAATTTTTAACATATTTCTTTACCTCTTTTAACCTTTCAATTTTTAAAGTTACAACTGCTATCTTCATTTTTAATTATACTACAAAAAAACTTATTTGCAATACCCAATTTTAACTTTTTTTTAGTTTTTTTTTAATTTTGTTTTAATTCGTTGTTTTAGTTCAATTAGAGTTCGTAAAGTTTAGTTGTATTTTTGAAACTTTTTATATATTTTTTTATATAGGAAAAGTTTATAAAAATCAATGAAACTATCAAAACCCTAATGAAAAAAAGATGGTTGAAATTAATCAACCACCCAAAAATCAGTTATTATTTCATCGCTACAATCCCATATATCATGTATTATTCCATATATAGCGACCGACAAATGTCCTTCCATTCTTAATATAACTATGTAATTTTTAAAATCTTGTGCGACTTGTTTAGCTGTATTACCATTGCCAATATAGTGCGGTAAATCAAAATCGTAATCTAATAATTTCTCATAACACCTAACATTCAACATATCGCATTCAAACATATCGCCATTAAGTTTAAGCATACAAACAACATCATAATAATTAATATTTAATGCTTTTGTAATTGCTCTAATAACGCAATCTGGAATGTGATAGCCGTTAGGATTCTCGTTATGATATTTAAACATTACTTATTCAGTTTCGCCAAGCACTATTGTATAAAGATAAGCACAAACTTTATCGCTACCTGTTAATTCAACATCATCATCCATTAACCATTCTTTAGCCATTGCCAAATAATGATGTGGGTCGTTTGCAACGTGTTTAAAGTCTGAAACCATCATAAGATAAACAGCATAAAATTCATCTTCGCTAAACTTATCAAATTTAACATCCATTGAAACAGCTTTGCGAATAATATCATCTTTGCTTGAAGAAAATCTATCTTTCTTTTTTAATTTCTTAATCCATTCTTTTAGTTTTTCTTCGTATTCTTTATCCATATCATCTTCAGCATAATCACGGCTATCCATTGGTCGCATACCGCCTACACCATAGATTTCATAATCCATAGGTCTGCGATGTTCTCTATCATATTCGTAATCTCTATCATACGCTTCATCGTTATATCTTCTGTCATATCTACGATAATCGCCACGACCAGATTCTGTATAATCGTTTCTTTCATCCATTGCTCTATCACGGCCATATCTACGCCCACGAGCCATATCGTTTTCCATATCAGCTCTATCTCTTACATAACCGCCTCTTGAACCATAAGGATTTCTATAATCGCTACGACTATCTCTACGGCCACTTCTACGCATTGCTTTATCACTTAAATATTTGTTTCGCATAGTTACACCACCTTTTCAACATTAAATACAACACTTTCAAATGTTGCACCAACGCCTGTGTTAACTAATGATATATTTTTTGATAATGTTGTTGTATTGCCTAATAAACAAGCATCATCAACTAAAATATAAGTATCAATAACGAATGTTCTTAATTCAGTTGTTGCTGTTGTGATTGTTTCGCTTGAAAATGCACTTGGAACTTCTACGCCATTTTCAAATAATTGCACCGTTACAACACCTGCAACCGTTCCACTACCAACTAAAGTAGCTGTAACGTGATAAATTCCTTGTTGTTGTAAAGTTACTGATGTTGCTGTATTGCTAAATGTTGGAATATTACATCTATTTTTCTTACAATATCTACGATAGACATTGCCTAGATTAATAAGTCCATTTGCTAATACGGTTTGAGAAGTTGAATTTCTTACTCCTAATAATAAACTCATAATATTATTTTCCTTTCTTTATTTATAATAATAATAAAAGCGTAAAGTTGTTTAACCTTACGCTTTCACTTTTGTATGGATATTTAAATCCACTCGTAAGGATAATTAATCCTATTTATTGAATGTTAGTGCATCCTGTTGTATTGTAGCAACAATTTGGATTTGGAACGTTATAAGCTGGGATAGGACAAGGTTGTCTTAAAGCACCAACGATAGCGTTTGTTTGAGCATAGTTGCTGATTTGATTTTCTGCAACTGCTAATTTACGATTTAATGTATCAATTTTTTCGCTAGTCATATAATCAATAATACGTTGGTTAGATGCGTTGATAGCTGTTACGATATCGCAAGTATTTTTTGCCATATTGTAGTTTACACCATCAATAGCACGTTGAGTTGCACAGCAACAATCACTGATTTGATGAGCTAATGAATTGAAACCTTGTTGGTTTTGATAACCTAAAGTGCATACAGCATTGTCAACGCCGTGAAAACCAGTTAGGATTGATGTGTTGATTCCGTTGAAACCTTGACATAATGTTTGTTGTACACCTGCGAATCCACTTGCATTTGATAATTTAATATCGTTTAAGTTAGATAACACAGCTGAGTTATTGAATCCACTTGCTACATCGTTAGTTGTTGCAACTTTTCCTAATTCATAACCTAATGCTTCTGTTCCAACAGGTGATACACCACCACGACCGAATCCACCACCGAATCCGCCATTACCTAATAATGCTAATAATAAGATAGCCCAAATACCATCGCCACCCCACATACCGCCACCATTGTTACCGCAACCGCTTGATACTACAGGAATTTCGCCTTCAAAATAAGCCATAGAATAAATCTCCTTTCTTAATTAATATTTATATTGAGTTATATGTCGACCTATAACTTAATACCACGTTGATTTAATTGACTAATAATTGGTGATAAGTCAATGTTGTTTTGCTTTGCAAATTGTAAAACAAAATCTTTAGGATTCATTCCACTTTGTTGCATCTGATTAATAAATGGTTGAGCTTGTGGATTTTGTTGTAGCATTTGCTGAATAACTTGTTGTGGATTAGCATTGCCACTCATTGCTTGTAAAACAAAATTTAATATATTATTATTGTTGTTCATTGCTTGTAGCCTCCTTATTTTGCGTTACATTAAGTTTTTCTAGTTTGCTAGTAATAATATTCATTTGTTCCATAAAAGTTGATTTTAACGCATTTAAATCGTTTGTAGTTGCATAAGCTGTTTGTTGTGTTGGTGCAGGTGTTG
>JAEIGA010017689.1_pt1 | contig 10857 bp, 23 predicted proteins | sample 9270691 | NCBI WGS metagenome assembly JAEIGA01 (sample SAMN17057246, study PRJNA624740) | gut metagenome | biome: biome; isolation source: fecal sample | host: Bos grunniens | place: China: Xizang | collected 2019 | reverse complement strand
CCTCCTATATCGCATTTGTTAATTAAACCTATCTTATTATATTATACAATATAAAAATGCGAAAAAGGCTCAAATTTGAGCCTTATTTTTTGAATTAAGCCATAAATATATCTTTATGTGCTCTTGCGTCTTTAATAGCACTACGAGCATATTGATATAATTTTTGATTTGGTGACTTTCTAATAATTGTTAATGCTGCATCTAGTTTTGCCGGTGTAATTGAGTATCTAGTCATAAACTTTTCACTATAGTTTTCAGGTAATTGACTTAATGCTTGAATTAATCTGTATTCCCAGAATTCACTAGAATAAGTATTGTATCTATATTCTTCACCAGTTTCTTCATCTATACCTTTATGACTGTGTTTGGTCACTTTTTGACAATCATTATATGCAATATTATCAAAAACTATTGCTTCAATTACCTTATTTGAATTTATATAAGTTTGGACTACTTGTTCTACTAATGAACCTTGATGTCTAAACTCAGGTTCTGCTTCAAGCATATCTTCAATAGTTTGATCATTATCATCATTTAATGGTGTTTCAGTACTAATTGTATTGTAGTTAGCACGATGTTTATCTAAATTGTATTCATAATAGTGTTGAACACGAATAGTATTAATACATTGATTAATACAAGCATATGCAGATAAACCTTTTGTTTGCCAAGCTCTATATTTAGCGGCATAATTGATTGCTTCAATTAACCACATACAGAAGTCTCCGTGGTCTAATCCGATATTAGGACATTTTAAGTAAAGTCTATTGATTTGGTACCAGAATCTTAATACTACAGCAGAAAGATAACAGTTTTGGTCTACTTCATTTCCTTCATCTAGCGCTTTACAGTATCCATCCATTAAAGATTCTACTGACATCGATTGATAATCCCCTAATAAACCTGCATATAATTTACAATCTTCATTCATTTGTTTTAAAACATTCATATTTTCACTCCTCCTCTATATAAAAGCTATCACTAATTAAAGTGATAACTTATCTTTTTAATAAATGTGTTTGTATTTTTCTTTTCACGAATAGTTAATAAGTCTTCTACTTTTACTAAACCCTTCCATACTTTTGCTGCCATTGATGATGATAATCTAATCATCTTATCTGCCTTATTATCTGAAGTTCTTCTTTCAAAGATGTAATAATAAGTTTGATGATGAGGATAACTATTTCTAATTTTAGTTCCTTTTTTAAACACTCTAGTTTTTACAGCAATACCAACGTGTGTACATTTCCATCCATTATCAAATGTTTGACCTAAATACTTACTTTTTTTCATACTTCTTTTTCTCCCTTCAATTATTTATTTTTCTTATTTTCTTTTTTCATTTTTTCTAAACGATAACTACAATTCCACCAAATTGGATAAAACTTTTTCATACTACTTACCTCCTAATTTTCTTCTATCGTAAAGTATTTTTCTTCAAATACTAATGTATAACCATAGTCTCTTAAACCACTTAATAAGTCTCTTAAACATTTCTTCATTGCTGGTGAGTCTTTGATTTCAGTAATATAAATTTTATTATCTTCACTTACTTCTAGTGGATTTGCTTTCCATTTGAATAAGTCTGGATAATAACTTTCATTAAATTCTTCTACAACACCTTCTAGATATTCTTTTACAAAATCAATATTTGATAATTCATCTACATAAGTTCTAATATCATCACATAGTTTATCAAAATCTCTAACTAATTCTGTTAAGTATCTTAAATTAGATCTGTTGTCTTTTAATGTTCCATAGTAATCTTTAATATATTGTTTATAATCTTCATAATCACCGTCAACAATATAATCTGGTAAAACATTACAATTACTATCTTTATTATATAATACTAAATAACCACCAGAGCGACCATTAAATCCAACTCGGTAATTAGGATGTTCTGCTTCCCAATCTTCAATCATCATATTTACATTAAAGTATTCATCTTTTTCTAGTGCATTTAAAGCTACAGCCCAATCACCTGTTAAATCAAGATTGTATAACTTAACATTGTTTGCAATAGACTTTAAACCATTCCAAGAATTTAATGTACTATAACTAAAGTGTTCTTTTAAAAAGTTAAACATTTGTTTGTCATTACATAAATCAATACCTGTTTTATAAAACATATTTATAACCTCCTGAATGTTTTATTTATACATATATTATATCACAATTACCAAATTTTGTAAACAAAAAAGATAATGAAAACGTTTTCATAATGTATATTTTCATTTTATTTGGAGATAATAACAATCTTCTCAACACGAAGTTTAATTCCTGCCATTGTCATATCAACTTTTCCAGATACTCCAACTGTCATTCCATTAGTTAGTTGTTTTAGTTGAGCAGCCATAATTTGATCTAAGTATTCTTCATCTCTACGTAAACTGACTGGAATTAATTTATCTTCTCCAAGTGGATTAACATAGAATCCTGGATAATCTGGATTATCTTTACTAATAGTTTGTACTTTACCTACGATCACAAATTTATTTGTCATATTAGTTTTCCTCCTTATAATCTATAGTATGATATGAGTAGTTATAATCATATAGGTTGTTATCCCAATAAGAATTACATACTTCAAAGTATCCATCTTCCTCATAAGTATTTTTATTTACAATATCAAAACTACCAAACTTAGAAGGAATTTCTCCAAAAGCTTCTTCTAATTCTTCTTCGGTATTATAGTTATCTAAGAATTCCCAAACATCATTTATATGAACCATATCTTTCATATATAATATACCTCCTAATATTGTCTTATTATGAAGGCATTAACACCATAGTCTGCTTTGCCTTCATCTAAATAATTTTCAGTTAAATATTTTACCGCTTCAAAACGATTTTCAAATCTAAGTGTATTACCATCTTCATCTGTTAAGATCTCATTATCAATTTCAATTGTATAGTGCATAATTTACCTCCTAAAACATTTGATTAATTTCTTCAACTAGTTCTGACCAATAATGATCTATATTAGAGAATTTATAATAGTCATCTTCTGTAATAACTTTATATAATCTTTCTAATACTTCAACTGGTGTTGCTTCACAATTAATAATCCAATCATATACAAAGCAACTTACCTGCTCAAATTCTTCTTCAGTTAACTCATAGTTATTATTACTAAAGAATTCGTCAACTTCTGTTGCCACCATTAATCTCCAAGCTGGAATATGATTTTCTTTTGCTTTATCTAGAATTTGTTTAAACGTCATATATTTTACCTCCCTATTATATTAGTTCAAAACTTAATCTTCCGTAGCCATTTGTAAAAAATTCTCTTTGTAAATTTTTTAATACTTTACTAGCCTCTAAAGAAGTTAATAATTTTAATTCTATTTTATGAAGTGAATCTTCTGAGCCTTCAAAATAATAAATAGTTTTATTATCTTCAATTGAAGTTTTAAGCTCTTTTCTAATTTTTAAAGATTTTAATAAATTTTTTAAATATTCCATAATTATTCCTCCATTAATTATTTATACTAATATTATATCACGTTTGGCAAAATTTGTAAACCCTTTTGATAATGAAAACGCTTTCATAAATGTATAATGTTTATAAAAATGGACATAATAATATATTTTGTTTATAATTATGAACATAAATAAAAAAAGATAGGAATTCAATCCTATCTTATAATTTATTATAAGTATGACTTGATTTAATATTTTCATTCATAAAGCGACCTTTAGACTCTGACTTCATTAGGTCTTCATATAGTTTCTTTTCTACATTATGATAAATATAAGTACCTGATTTATACTTAACATATAATTCTTTATTCCAATCTTTATAACCGATTGCTTCAATGTTAGATGATTCAACAGGAATCATTTCTACTGCAATACTAATTGTTTGATTTTCCATACTACTTTTCTTTTCCTTTCTTGAATTCTACTTGAGCTTCATAGTCAACCCCAATACAAAGTTCCCCGTGATCTTCCACTTCAACTACAGTTTGTAGTTGAATCATAACTACATCACTGTCTGTGTCTAATGTTAATCTAGTATTTTTAATACTTACAGCAATCTGTTTTGCTTCAGACTTGCTATCACATTCACCGATGAATTTAGTATAATCATCCACTTCAAGATCACCATCAGTATTAAATTTATAACCTAACAACCACACTTGATAAGTTGCTGTACTAACAGTAGGAAGATCTTCCGGATCTGTATCTGGAAGATCATTCACTAATTTATCTACATATTCATTTAAACTATTAACTTCTACTTTTTTCATAGTTAGGCCTCAACTACTTTAGGTTTACGATGTCTAACAACTGATACTTTGCCTTCTTTAATATCTTTACTTAATTGTAATAAAGCTTTGAACTCTTCAAAAGTTCCCTTAAAATCTGGACTACTCCAATCTGTATAACTACTAGATCCTTCATTAGTTCCGATTCTAACTTTTAATTGATCATTATTATCATAGTAATTTTCTACAATAACAGATCCTTCCCAAGATTGAACAGAGGCTTTACATCCATCATTACCACCACGTCTAGTTGCCATTCCTCTCATTCCAACACAAGTACAATAAGTTTTTGCCATAATTCTCACACCTCCAAATGAATTATTTATACATATATTATAACATATTTATTAAATTTTGTAAACTGTTTTGTTCGTGAAAACGTTTTCGTAGTTTACATTTCAATAGGAATTACAAAGAATTCAGTTTTTTCTGTTTGTTGGTCATAACAATCATTGTATTCATATTCTGCAATACTAGTTAATTTATGTAAAGCTAATCGTTTCTCTGCTTCATCATTAAATGTTGTTTCAACAAGTCTCATATGTTTTTCAACATATGATTCAATTTCTTCTTTTCCTTCTTCACTTTCAACATCTACTAAACACGCTGCCTCTGCATCTTCATATACTAAAGATTCATAATGATCTCTAGCAAGGTCTAATGCTTCATCAACAGATTCAACTACTCCCAATGTTGTGGCATTAGAATAAACATAACCCATATCTACTTCTGTGCTTGCATAAGTTGCTAATACTAATAATTTCATATTATCTTTCTCCTTCTCCATTTTTGCCTGCACTTAAACATTCAATAATTTCAAAATCAAAGTAAACAATATCTCTGTCATACATCATTTCTAATTCATATTGAATTTCTCTTTTTATATTATCATATTCATCACTAACATCAATATCTTTAAGAGTCATTTCTTTAACATAAGATGGAAGTAATCTAGAAGTTTCAATTTCTTCGTCTTCCCATTCAATATCAAATACTCTAACTTTATAGTCAGCTTCTAAAATTTCTACATCAATAGTGTCTAAATCCGAATCGTGAACAGAACCTAATTCAATTAGTTCACTGACATCTTTCTTTAATAATTTATTAACTGCTTCTTCATAAGAATCTGCTTCAATTTCTAAAAATCTAATCCACGCTTGTAAATTAAAATCAAATGAATATTTTGCCATATTAAATTTCCTCCTAATTATTTAATAATTTTATATCGTGAATAAAATAATCTCCAAGAGTATAACCTTGATTTTTCATATCTTCATATATGATTCTATATAAATCTTCTGCTGTTGGTCCCATTTCTAAATGATTAACTTTAAATGAATTAATAACTTCATATAATGCTTCATTAGACAGATTAACATTAACTACACGATCATCTCTAAATGCACTTCTTAAAGTGACTTGAATTTTAATTGCACTTACAATTTTAATTTTACTTGCATCCATATTAATACCTCCAATTAATTTACAATAATATTATACCACAATTGGTAAAATTTGTAAACCCTTTTGCTTATGAAAACGCTTTCATTAATTTCCTCGTGGACCGTTTTCCAATTTAATTTGACCGAGATAAGTTTTATAACTGGATAATGCCGGAAAATTAATATTAGTATCTGATATAACCAATGATGCTAAATATTTTATATCACTTCTATATACTAAATATCTTTTAACAAGACCACAGAATTTTTGTAATTGAATTGGTGTAAACCCACCCATCCCAATTAGATGATATAAGTCATTATTAACCTTATCCATTCTACCTTGTTCTTCTTGACAAAAGTTTTTTAGGTCTATAAAATCCTTTAGTGGAAGTGCTAATAGATCTTCTTTAGAAGTTAGACGCTCCAATCGTCTTTCACAGATAACAGCTCTAACTTCTAGATCTCTTATAATCTTTTCAAACTTTTCTTTTTCCATATTAATCCTCTTCTTCATCTTCATCAGATTCATAATATAGGTCGCTAAACCTGCAGGCCCTTCTAAGCCCTTCAGTAGCCACATCTAGCGCGAAAGTATTAAAGTTAGCAAATGTCCAATTTGCAAGTTCTTCTGAGTTATCTTCTATAATTTTATCTATTTCTTCATTAGATAAGTCAGTATCATTATATTCTAAAGCTTGAATTAAATTTTGTTTGATTTGTTTTTTATTCATAGTTAATTTCCTCCTAATATTCTACAATACTATTATATGATTGACCATCACTATCAACATAAGTTCCACATTGTACTTTACAATGATCTCTAAAATAAGCTACTTGATCATCCCATACAGCTTCAACTTCTTCTAGAGTTTTAGCGAAGCCATCAGTGTGAGTTCTTCTTTTTCCTGTTTCTCGATCAATCCAAGATTCAGTTTGTTTTAAATAGTTTTGAGCATATTTTTTCATAAACTCTTCTTTAGAAGTTCCGTAAGCTAAGCAGCTTAGAATCATATCTCTGCAGCCTCCTTCTCCGTAAACTTTCCAATTCTTTTGTTTATATTCCTTTGCTTTTAATGTTTTGATTTGTTCTTGTGTCATAATTAATCTCCTCCATAATAATTATTTTTTTATTTCATAAATAGTTCTCTAATATTCATATATAATATTATTACAAAAAATGATACAAAGACAAAAATAATCCAGTATAATATTACATAAAAATTTCCTGATCCAATACTTGCAAGAATTGGTACGATTCCAAAGAATAGATTGAACTTAAAAGATAGATAAAAAGTATATCGTAAAGTTCTTAAAATAAAATCTTTTAATTTATTCATTTATAAAATTCCTTTCATATTTTTATACTAATATTATATCACATTTACCAAATTTTGTAAATAGTTTAGATAAAAAATTTTTATAAAATGTTTTCGAAGATTAAATTTCTTCGAAAACCTTGTGTTTTAAATTATAAATAACGTCTTCTTTATTATAATATTTATTTTGAACTACATAACCTGAATTATAAGTAATATCAAAATAAACTCTTTTACCTGTAATTTTAGTAACTGTTTTTTTATTTACTTGGTCGTGATCAAAATAAACATTTCCAACTTTAATAGAATCTATAATTGCTTTTCTTTCAACCGCTGCTTGGTGTTGTCTTTCTTCCCATTCTAATTGACTAACTTTTGCTTTAACATTATAGTATTCAATAACAATACTTAAATCAAGTGAATTTAATAAACTATTTAATTCTTCTGCATATTGCATTATAATTCCTAATAATTTATATTTTAATACTTGATATTTATCGTGTTGTTTTTGTTCACCTAAAACTATAAATTCACCACAACTACCAGTATTAACTGTAATCATATCTCCATACCAACTTAAAGTTAAGTCTGCACCAAAAACACCTTTACCATCCTCATCGATAATGTGAATATCTAAATATTCTAAACCTACTTTAGAATTACCTTTCATATAACTTCTACTACAAGGTCTTAAATAAGCTCTAGATAATTCTACCTTGATTCCAGAAATTGATTCAATCCAATTTTGTATTACTTGATGTATTTCTTTATCTAAACTTCTAACTTTAATTTCTAATTGTCCTTGCATTTCTCTTAATTCATTTAAACTTAATTCATTTAACATAATATTTCCTCCAAAATTAATTTACTCTTATATTATAACATAATTACCAATTTTTGTAAACTGTTTTGCTCACGAAAATGTTTTCACATTTGCATTAGGTGTTAATTAAAGAACACCTAAGCCATCGCCTTTAAGTTTTGCATTATATACTAAGAATATTAATTGATCTTTATTATTTTTAATTTTATCTAATGCTTGTAAGAATCTTTGAGTTGCTTTTGATTTTTTGTCAATTGGTTTATCATTTGTGTTAATAACAATTTCTCTTATTCTATTATATAAAGTATGAGCTGAAGTATTATAGTCTTCATAAAGGTCTAAAATTTCATCTGAGTGAATTTCTAAAGAGTGTACATAAGAAGTTTCCTTGTCTGTTAAAGTTGTTGTTGGTTTTGTTGCTTCAATAATAATCATATTTATTAATTCCTTTCATTTATTCAAGATACTAATATTATATCACAATTGGTAAAATTTGTAAATAGTTTTGATAATGAAAGCGCTTTCATAATGTATAAAAATAAAAAAGATGCTAATAATAGCATCTTTATTTTAATAATTCTTTTAACTGATGTTTAACAGATTTAAATTTACCTGTTATATGATTATATTCTATAAATCCATTATAAACTACTTCACTACCTTCTTTACAGTAACGTTTGATGTATTCTACGTTATAAGCTTCTACTGCTTCTTTTAAAGTTGTATAGCCATCATATACTTTACTATAATCATTTACATACCATTTACCTTTATTTTCAAATACTAATACACAATGACCACCATCATCTGATACCACAGAAAGTAGATAGCATCTTACTCCACTCTTCGCTAAGCAGTGATATACTAAACTATGGAATCCATCACAGTCATCTTCTAGTAATCCATTACAGAAGTCTCTGTAACATTGAGCAGGCGGTGTAATGCTGTCTCCTAAGTCTTTAACATCATCGGCAACCCATTTAAATCCATTATATAAAACTTTAACTAAAGCTCTAATCTCTGTTAAATTTTTAACTAGATGTTCATCAGCTACTGAGTGATCTTTTAAAGCTTTTCTCCATCTGAAATTAGACCAATTTGGCCACCATACTTCATTAGCAAAAGGTGCAAATAATTTCCATAAAAATTTCTTCATTAGTTATTCTCCTTTATTCCAGTCTTGTACTAACTTTTGTACATCCGCAGAAAGCTCTGACATCCTACCACTTTCTACTAACTTATATAGTAAGTTATAGGTAACTACTGTTCCTGCAGCTGCATCAGAATACTGTTCATTTCAGTTAGCCACTAATTCGGAATCGATCTGATTTGGATCTTCCGCTTCTTTGTAAATTAAGTTTCAATCTTCTACTGACATAGTATTAAATATTTCAATTAGTTGTTCAATTATAATCATTTTATTTCTCCGATAGCTTATTATTTAGAATTCCTAATAATGGAATTGATCTGTTTTCGGCTAAAGACTGTTTTACGTCTATTATATACTGATTAGTACTTCCACGCCAAGGATTCTTATCGCTTATATCTCTTAAGTCTAGTTTAAAAGGCCCGCACACAGCAACATCTAGATATTCAGTGATGCTTCGGTTCTTAATTTGATCAAATTCATATCCAGTCCAACACCAAATGTCTTTTTCTGGATATTTCTCTTTAATTTGAGCTAGTAAATCTAGAATCATATCTGAATCTTGATCAAAAGGTTCTCCACCTAGTAAACTAAATCCTTTGATATAAGAAGGTTCTAAGAATTTTAAAATCTCTGCTATTGTGTCTGCAGTAAATTCTTTACCACCGTTAAAATCCCAAGCTTCTGTGTTATGACACCCTTTACATCTTAGTGAACAGCCACTAACATAGAGCGCGCATCGTACTCCGGGGCCATCCACTAATGATGTTTTGTTAATAATCTGATATCTCATTATTCTCTACACCCTTTCCAACCAGGTGTTACTTTAGAGTGTTGGAATCTGTCTTCTACTTCTTTTTGTTTTCCATAGTTAAATGCTGTAGTGTAGTTTCCAGTTAAATATCCTGTTACTCTACGTAGTTGTTGGATATTAGTAGAGCCACATTCTAAACAGCGATCGTTAAATTCATCGGTGTAACCGCAATCTAAACAAGTATCATTTCTTAAGTTTAATGCAAAGTAAGGAATATCTTTTTCCATAGCATAATTAACAATAGTTTCTAAAGCTTCTAAGTTAGATTTAGCAGAACTATCTATTTCTACATAGGTAATACATCCTGCTGATGAATATCCAGTTAATTCAGATTCAATATCAATCTTTTCAAATGCAGTAACTTCTTCCCACACTGGAACGTGCATACTATTAGTGAAATACTCACGATCTGAAACGCGTTCAATTTCGCCATACTTATCTTTAAACTTCTTCATAGCAGTGTAACATAGAGATTCTGCAGGTGTATAGTAGACACCAAAGTTTAGTTTATACTTCTGTTTGAATTCTGCACATCTTTGTTTGAATAACGCTTCGATTCGGTGAGCTAATGCCATACCTTCAGGTTTAGTATGATTACATCCTACTAAAAGTTCTAAAGTTTCAGCTAATCCAAGTTGACCAATAACTATAGTTCCGTGTTTAAGAGCAGATCTAATTCCTTCTTCAGGTTTATAGCCTAACATAGTATTATTTTCATACATAAACTTAGCAGCAGCTGAATCTTGGGTGCAGATATACTCGAATCTTTCGATCAACATATCTTTAGCTTCGTGAATCTTAGTATCTAGTAGAGCCATAAAGCAATCTATATCTCTTCCAGCTTCCATAGCAAGAGTTGGCATAATAATTGTTACAGGGCAGATGTTTCCACGACCATCTTTAGTTTGTGGATTAGTTCCAGGTTCTGCATTAATATCTGCACCATTTGCAGTTCTACATCCCATAGTACTAAAGTAAGTTTTAGGATCATTTACATCGTATCCCGCGTTACCTGACCAATCGACATTAGCATAGTTT
>JAEIGA010017688.1_pt1 | contig 10857 bp, 9 predicted proteins | sample 9270691 | NCBI WGS metagenome assembly JAEIGA01 (sample SAMN17057246, study PRJNA624740) | gut metagenome | biome: biome; isolation source: fecal sample | host: Bos grunniens | place: China: Xizang | collected 2019 | reverse complement strand
ATTTCTTGTTTTGAGGGTATCAAAAGACGATATTAAATGAGAATCCGCATTTAACGCCATTGTTTGAACTGCCGACTAATGGGACTAATGTCAATTCGGTTTTGTTTCGCTTTTCTTTCAGTTTTTGTCGACAAGGATTACCGGCAAATATTCCCACAAACTCATTTACCGGATCTACCAGAAAAGCTACAACATTCCCTAACACACTCGACCCACAAAGGGTATATCCATCGGTCACAATTTGCCTCTTAAGTTTGTAAAAGCACTCCCCTAGTAAAGCTCCGGCTACCGGAGTGATTACCAAATCCTGAATCGACGGTACTTCCATAAACGCCTCAACTCCATATTCCCAAAACACCGTAGAAATAGCAAATCCATACAACGCCGAGCCCCAAAAGTTAAAACCTTGACTTCGAGCACTCATATAATAGGCTGCTCCACCATAAGGATGAAGTATGTAATTGAAAATGGGACTGTCTCCGTCCCAATGAGCTACTTTTGCCACATGATTGCCCCAACGCTTGAAAAACGGAGTCTTCCGCAGTTCCTCTCGGTTCCAATTCGTTGCTTCATCGGGCAAACATTCCAACACGCCAAGCGCAACGATACCGGCTCCACATAAAGCTCCGGTATTTAACCATAAACGTCGCCAATTAGGATAGCTTGCGGTTTTTGAATAAGGCATATCATAAATATTGATTGGCGATAATTTAAGGCTATCACTTGCACTAACTTTAGGGCAAATTACAATCAACAATAACAATAAAAACAATCTATATTTTACTTCTTTTCTATTCATAACGGCTTTTTGCTATTCTTTTCAGCAAAGTTATCGGTAATATTACATTGATGTGTGTTCCAAAACACAACTGAAATATTCCGAATCTATTCTATAAACAACAAAAAGTCGCCAAAAGATGTAAAAAAAAGAAATGCAGCCGTTGTCAGCCACATTTCTTTCATTAAATTGGAATCTACTATTTGAATATCCGAGAGGAGTATGAATTCATACCACAAACTATATCCCAATATACAAGGAGTTGTTTAAACGTTTTTTGTAATAATTAATTGGAAGATGCCACCTTATCATAAAGAGTCACCACAATTGAAAAGAATCCATTTAATACTAACAAAACATTCAAAACAACTCCTATAATAAAATAGGTTTCTTTCGTTAAGTATGTTAATTAGAACCTAAATCAAACACATCTTTCAAGCCTAAATCCTTTTGTTCAATTTTATCTACATCAAGGTTTTCGTTGAGAATTGCGTTCGCTTCTTCATCTCCCGACATTCCAATAGAAACACATATAGCTAGCACTTCCATCTGCTGAGCAGCTTCCATTTCATTAATCTCCTCTACCGAAAGTTTTGTGATACATTTAGCAGCCTCAACAAAATCACCATTTGAAATAGCTTTCTTACTTTCTTTCACAGGATTTCCACATGAAGTCATAAGCAAAGCTACTATAGCGCAAATTAAAAATCTACTTATTGTTTTCATGATTATACTTATTTAGCCAAATCACCTAACACATCAAGCATTTTACCAGCCGTTTCTAACGCTTCTTTGGTTTCTTTTGTTTCTAAATCATTGCCCAATTCTTTCGCACTCTTAGAAACAACATCTATTAATTCGTCAGCAGCAGTTTTTCTCTTATTATTTTCTTCCACTAATGAAGATATGCGGAAACTTGTTGCATTTGTAACTTCTTTTTCATATAAGCAAAAACGAATCGTTGTAGTTTCATCTGGCAATAATTGCAAAGCCACATCTATTTCATCCCTAGAGTAAGGACTTTTTGCACTACATTTATCAATTACATCTCCATTTTCGTTAAGAACCTCAAGACCAAATCCTCCGCAAAAATCGGCCTTAGATTCTTCAGCATCACCATAATTAACAATATTCTTGCGGTCACATGGCAATTCTTTTGAAGTTCGCTTAAGTTCTATTACAAGGTCATAACCATAACCATCGGTTGTTAATTTGTAATTTTTGTCTACGACTTCATAACAACCTTTTAAGTCACCTTTTAATTCAGTTTGAGAGGCCTTTAAAACATGTTCATTTGATGAATTATCCTTATTATTACCTCCACCACCACAACTTGACAACACTATGGTAGCCAATGTCATTACAAACAATCTTATTTTCATAATCATTTTTTTAATTAGTAACTACGGTATAAATTGAATAGGCACATACTGCCAATTTCAACATGGTACCCACCATGAATGCAAACAACGCACCTAATGCTGCTTGTGCTCCTTCTTGAGCTGACTTTCTTGAAATTGTTTCTAGAATGAAAGCAAATAGATAAGGTAGCCCCACAAATGAAACAAGAAGCATTATAAGCAGAACTGTACCACTGGCATCATTTTCGGCAAGTGCAGCAAGCGCAATAAGACCAATAAAAGAGCCAATCATTGTCCCCCAATTACCAGCTCTACCATATTCTGCTACTAGTTTTCCAATCTTAGGCAATAATCTTCTTGTTAAAATCATGCTAACAATCACCATAAGTGCAACTAGGGCTAATACCCATGAATCACATTCAATAGGTGTTCCCCATACCATAATTAGCAAACCCAAGAAAGCCATCATTGGACCAGGTATTTTATTAACAAAACAACCTAGGACACCAAAACTAATAAACAACCAACCTAAACACATCCAAAAAATTTCCATAATTTCTTTTAAAATTAAATTTTAGGCACTTCTATTCTTTTCAACCTTTCATCGCAAAGCGCCATATAAACGACATAAAGGTCATTAAAGGATCCTTTTCAATTTTTAAATTTGATACCACAAAAATATATACAATGTTTCAGTTGGCAATTTGTCTTTTTTTGTCTTTCTCAGCCTCTTATAAAAAAAGAAATGCAGCCGTTAACAGCCACATTTCTCACATTCTAAAATGTTATAGTATATTATAAATATTTAATCCATAAAAATCATTGCTTTAGGATTAATACCTCCTGCATCAAACGAAGTTTTCAATTTACCATTCTTATCGAAACGATATATTGTACCTGTGGTTACATAGTCACTTACACCCACATATATATCACCTGAATCTTCGTCGACAACCAGCATATATATAGCTACTGTAGAAAAATCACTTGGAGCATCGGCCAAGAAAGATTTCTCGTTTACCGCACCGGTACTTGGATTATAAGTAAAGAATTCATTTTGCAGATTCCAATTAGTATCATACGCCGAACGTACTCCATAAATCAATCCATTATTACCTTCAGCGATTTTTTCGGCACTTGTAATAGACTTTGCAGTCAAGTTTCTTGTGTCAATGACTTGCAAAGCCGGCTGTACATCGGCATAATTACCCTTTGAGATTACATAAATCTTACCATTGATTTCATATATCCTATCAGGATTTTCCACTACAGCAATTGTTCCTACTTGTTTCATTGTAGCAGCATCAATCACTAGCACTTCATTATTATAAACAAAATTACCCGAGCCATCAACTTTAAATCCATTTGACACATATAATTTACCATCTTCAGCCACAATGCCTTCCAGGTTATCACCACCATTAAATTCTGCCTCTAGCTTAAGTGTACTAGCATTTAGTTTGCTCACTCTTCCTCCATGCTGAGTTACATATAAATAACCATCATCGGCATCCATATATCGTGGTGAACCTTCTTCGGTCGTAAAAATATATCTCGCTTTTTCCACCGCATTAGCATCAAGACGAGCCACATATTTAGAACCATTAAGCAACACATACACACAATCATCATATTTTATCATATCGTTTGCAAGATCTCCCAATTTAGCTTTATTCCTTTCATAATAGATATCACTTACAAACACGCCTTCATTTAACGGATAGTATGAGATTGTTGCATTATTACTGCCCCATATTCCTTCACATAATATATAGGCATAATTAGTAGCATCTTTTCCTCCTTCACCACCGTTAGGCTCGTCACTATTACCGCACGACACAAACGACATGCTATACAAGAACAAAGCCATTACAGCCCATATTGACTTTTTTGCTTTCATAATATATAATTTTAGAATTTGAATATACCTGTTAATCGCCAAGAACGTCCCGGCATAGGATAATACTTTATTACATCATATTGTGCATCGGTAAGGTTTATTACCTCGGCCTGTACTCGCAATGATGTGGTTTTCAGCTTAAATTCGCGCCAAATAGTAGCCGTATGCTCACAATATCCGGCAATCTCATTAGTTTTGATATTTTGAGCCAAATAATAGCGTTTCCCAACAGCACCAACACTATATCCCACGTTCAGCCAAGTTGTTTCGGCCACTAGCGACACATTTCCACTATGTTCAGGTGTATAAGGTAATTGATGTTTATAGTTTTTAGCATCTTTATTGGTTACATCAATGGCTTTCTGCCAAGAATAGTTGGCAGTCACATTTAATTTAGCATTTTCAGCAATTTTTCCACCTATAGCTAACGTGGCGTCTACTCCATATATATTTACCTTACCATAATTCTGCATTTTCCACACGTATGTGCTTGGGAATGCAATGATTTTATCGTTTACCCTATTATAATATCCGTCAACCGTTATTGACATATAATCCACTACCGCCAAATTACGCCCACTCCATGTGATTCCGGCCGTATATTCGGTAGCCTTCTCCGGCTTAAGATTTGTGTTTCCCACTCTCAAATAATACAAATCGGTAAACGTTGGAACTCTAAACGTGTTTTTATACATACCACGCACATATAGCTGTTGATTTTCCAACAAACGATATGACACTGATACAGCAGGCGACAATCGTTTGCGAGCCTCTGGTTTTGTCCCGGTTTCAACATCATCGGTTATATAGGTACCCACCAAAGTACCTAGCACCTTCAATCTATTACTATGATAACGAGCATTAAGAGCTGTTAACGATGTGTAACGTAATGGCTCCGGACCATTCACCCCATTAGTATTAAGTTTATTTATAGCCCCATCTTGCGACAATGATATATCTATTTTATCGCTAGCTTTATAAGACATTGCACCCGATATGTAATATTCATTTTGACGATTAATATCGGTTTGCTTTCCTCCTACATACTCAACTCCTTCATCTACATACTTATTCCAAGCATAATTGTATTTACCTTGTACCAATAATGATACTTTAGGCGAAAAAGTCTTCTTATATCGCGCCTGCATGAAGAAATTCTCATCCCAAAGTCTCTCATCGGAATGATTATTATACAGCACAACCGCACCGGGCAATCCCCGTTCTGACTTAAAATAATAAGCCTTCACACGCATTTCATCATCGGCGGAAAAGGAATGGAAAACATTTAATTCGCCTTGATAAGATTCAATATCGGAATTTTGACGGCGTTCTTCTCCCGTGAGTTTCCCATTTTCCAGCACAAACGGATAATTTCCGTCGGCACGCAAATAATTAGCACTCGCCACCATACTTGTAGCTTCCCCCAACTTTTGCCAATGGCGAAACGACGGTGAAATGAAACCAAATGAGCCTCCACCTAGTTTCAACTCACTATAATGACTTTTGGTTTCAAAATAGGGCTTTTCGGTTTCTATTTTCAGCACGCCTGCCGAAGCATAAAGTCGCGCCCATTGCAATAACTCATCATCATGTCCCACAGCAAGCGATAACGATGATACATTATCCAAAGAGAATCGTCCCACATCAATTTGACCGGCTTGACAATTGCTCACAGCCACACCATCATAACTCACTGCTGTGTGCGCAGCACCAAGATTACGCACCGAAACTGTCTTCAAGCCACCAATGCCACCATAATCACGCACATTTGTCCCGGCAAAGCGTTTCACAGCATCACCCACATTCTGCAATCCTTGCTTTTTGAAATCAGCATTTGTTAGCACTTGTACTGTTGTTGTAGATGTCACCTTTGACGACGAATGTACTGCAGTAACCGAAACATTTCCAAGTTCATGACGTAATTCGTTTACAGAATCAACCGCTTCAACTTTTTTAGCCGAAACGACATTAATCGATATTATAATTGCCATAACTGCACATATGGCTCTTAAACTAAATATTTGTAACATAATCTAGTCGTTTGGGGTTCTAAAAACCGAGAACCGTTAAACATTTAAACGACATGGCAGGTCTTCTGACTTTCTCCATTTGCTTCGATCTTCCCAAACTTTTAGTTCAGTGATCCTAAGACTGAAACAAATCTCATTCTCGGAGATTACAGCAGCGGATTCTGTTCGGGATTTTCACCCGATTCCCTTTTCATTGTACTTAGACGGTTATTCTAGCACAACACCATATCCACTGCAAAAATACATATATATTTTTTTCTAATCAATACTTTTATAAAAATATTATCCATACTTTGCCATTATAGTAAAAAAGAAACGCAACCATCACGGTTGCATTTCTCCTTATTATTACTATAAATTTCTATTTTTCTATAAATCGTTTAAATTTATCAGAACACTTTCTAACTTACAAAACGACTTTAGTAGCTTTCCCGCCTTGTTTTTTGACATAAACCCCACCGACTGGATTTTCCACCTTCACTCCTTGCAAATTATAGTATTCAATCTTGTCAGAATTGCTATCTCTGTATAAATCATCGACAGAACTCATAACTTCTTCTACTACATTAAATGCCGTTGTAGAAATTTTACCATTAGAATTGGCTTTTAATGTTATTTTTGAAACTCCCATTCCTACACATGTTACATGTAGCTTTCCATCCACTACCTCGGCATTTACAACACCTTCATCTTCCACATTAGATACTTCCACTATTATACCCGCATCATTACTATCTTTATCGGTTACAATATCTGCAATGGTAAAAATTCGTTCTTCATTTAGTTTAAGTATATATTCATCTTCCATATTGAATTCAGCAGCATAATCATCAGTAAAAAAAACCATTGCTGGATAATCATCATAATCACCAATTGGAATATCTTTTTTTGAGATTAATTCACCTTTTGAATCAAATATATAGAGATACCATGGGCCATAAGAGCCTGAACTTGCCACCGGTACATACACATTGCCTGTTTGAGGATCAACACTAAAACCACTATAGATAGAATAGTTAGAATCTATTTTTGAGAAATCTACAAACACGCCTTCTGTTTGAGTATCAATATCATAATAGCATATTTGAGGTAAACCTACTTGTTCATAAAGCATCCAATCAAAATAGCTCACACCTTTCCATAGTATTCGATTTGAGTCCTTACACACTTGCATCATTGGCGTACGATAAGTTGACCACGACACTGATATTTTGTTATTCATTTCCAAAATTTCAACAGAATATGAATACGGATCTATTTTTACAAGTTTATTACTTGCAGGAGTGTGGTCATAACTGTAATTTTCTTTACTGCACACTGTTGTCCACAAAGAACCATCTTTCGCCTGTATCAAGTCACCAAATGAACCTCCATATAATTCTGAATCTATCAAATGCACGATTTTATCGGTATCTGCGTCAATAATGAGAATGCCACGATTTTGCTGAGATACAAACACATGATTTCCCACTCTCACCACTGCACCAACTTGATTCCAATAAGTATCATATTGATACCAACCTCCGTCAATAGCCTCACCTACACCATAGCCACATTCTGTTCCTTCAATAAACTTAACAATCACGTTATTTTCAATATCTATGACAAAAATACCATTTGATGTACATAAATAACCCTTGGTTTCATCTACTCCATAAAACATTCTTCCGTCATAATTATGACCATCATCTCTCAACGTTGAGAACGATGCTACTCCTGTCAAAGTTTTTGCATCGAATATTGTCAAAAATCCCCCTCTGTAATTTCCGACTTGCTTAGATGTAACAAAAAGTTTATCTCCATAAATAGTTGCAAAAGTAGAGGTTTCTCCAAACTCAAGACCTTCCTTTTGTTCCAATTCAGATGCTGGTGTTGCCAACCAAAATAATTTTCCCGATGAATTTCCAAACATTCCTTCGGTTAACAGATAAGCACCATTTACATTTTGTGCATTTAAAGTCACACTCAAGACATACATCGCCACAAAAAATAAAAATTTCTTCATAATACAATTATTTTTAATTAGTTAAACAAAAATCTTTTCTATACACTATTAAGAATAATCGCTATCGACGAAGAAATTCCTTTACACACCATATCCATGATATGGGCATTGTCATTTTCAGACAGCTCCAATCCTCGAGAGCACTATCCTTAATAGTCGGTACAGCAGGTCTTCTGACTTTCCCATCGTATTTCACGCCTTCCCAAGCCATACTCAGCTCAGTGACATAGTGTGAATAGATATAATACGGGATTACAGCAGCGGGACTGTTGAGGATTTGCACCTCATTCCCTCTTAGGAGGCCTCCGTAAAAGCCTCAACTGCACCGTTTTTACAATTTTATATTTTTATAATCAGGCTCTCTTGCCTGACGCTTTTAACGCAAAATAACTTTAGCTGTTTTACCTACTTGATGCTTAATAAAAATGCCCTTATGGGGATTTCCCACCTTAACTCCTTGCAAATTATAGTATTCAACTGTAGCGTTTTCATCACCAATTATCGTATCAACTCCAGAAAATTCAACATCAGGATGTAAATCTTCTCCACCACACACTTCTGTAGATGTTTCTCCAATCCACCCACAACTTTGATTAATGGCATTATAAACCTTTATAAAATGGATTGCCGGCAAATGAACCGACCTACCATCACTATCTACAGCCCACTCTATATTGATACCAGGGTCGGTTGCATTAGGTTGATTATCCACATAACCATATTCAAAAAATGTGAGTACATAATAAGTTCCATTTCCACTCTGTTCTTCAGCATTATCAGGCAGACGAGCACCAACAAAAGTCAAAGAATCGCCCTCTAACCATTCCGGCCAATATGATTGACGATTGAACACATTTTTCGTAACATAACCTGTTTCACCTTTATTATCCCTCCATTTTATATATTGGGAGTCTATTATATGTTTATCGTTTTCGTCAGGTACTGCCACGTGATCGATAGGTGTTTTATAATAAGTCAGACTATAGTCTTGAATGGTTGTTTGCTTACCATATTCACTACCTGCAAGTTCATACCATTTATCATCAGGTTTGCCATTTCCATTTTCGTCATAACTCACCATAACGATGCCTGGCTCGCAACTGCCTCCCGAAGAATTTCCCGTAGCAGCAAAAGCATTCCCATATATCTTGAAGTCATATTCATCTTTCACATTCACGACAGGGTGATCAAAACCAAATACCACATAACCACCCCAAGCTCCAAGTGAAATCATTCCCGGATTTTTATCTCCACATAATTGCTCTTCTACCTTCAAAATCATTGACGCTTCATTATCTCCCTCTTCATATTCAGGCATCTCATTAACGAACTGTCCGGGAGCAGGTTTAAACTCATAAACCTTACTTAAATAAGGCGAATTAGCACTTAATGACAGTGCCACACTCACATTTAATACTGTTATAAATTTTCTCATATACTTATATTATTATTAATTTCTACCCACAAACGCAAAATGTGCCGGAATGTCACCTGTACGAACGTTCCACTTCATTACGCCATCCTGTCCAAAGCAATACAACGTACCGGGATTCACATAATTTTTTGCATCGGTTACATATATATCCTTAGTTAGTGGATTTACAGCCACCCCGTATGGCTTTTTTATCTTCTTATCGGTACCATCAGTAATAAAATTACGAGTCACAATCTCTCGCGTTTTCACATTCACCACTGCATAAGTAACTTCATCTGTCATTGTGATATGGCTCCAAGCAATACTCACTACATAAAGGCTATCTCCATCAAGCCACATAGATGATACAGGCACGTCAACTTCTTTTTCTATACGCTTTTTACGTACATCGTAGCAATATAGTTTAGACTCTTTCTCATAATAGTCGCCCCTAGTGGAAACCCATAAACCTCCATATTCATCGCCAATTACACATTGAAGATTTATATCTATCTCTACTCGTTCTTCTTCCTTAAACGTGGCTACGTCTATTACTGATAGCGTATTTTCATAATTAGGTACCATATAACCGCCGGAATTGGCTACATATATCTTCCCATCAACGATTTCCAACTCATCAGGCTGAAAACCTACGATACACGTATCAATCACTTTAAGTGTTGCAGTATCTACCTTTACCACATAGCCTTTCTGTTCATAATTAGGATTTATTTCTACTGGCCCGGCATAAGATGTTACATAAGCATGTCCCTCATGAAATTTTATATATCGACAATTGGGGACATCTATCTGCCCTAAGCGCTTAGCGGTGGAAACTTCCATTACTTCCACTTTATTGGAGCAATTTATAACAGCATATAATTTGCTACCATATATCTGAATATCATTACCCACATCGCCCAACTCCTTTGGAACTGATGGGTTGGCATTACCATATATATTTCTAGTATACACTCCGGTTGTATAATCATAATAGTCGAGAGTGCATTTATTACTGCCCATATTCCCTTCATTCAATAAATAGAATCCAACAATATCACCACCTATTTCGGGCTTAGATACAGTAACATGTTCAGGAATAAATATCTCATCTTCCTCACGACAACTCAACATCATGCAAAGAACAAACGAAAATAGTATGAAATATTTAGCACTTTTCATATCTCAATTTTTAATATTGCTTTATAATTACGTCCCGGCATGGGATAGTTTTGGATTACATCATAATATTGATTGAGCAGATTATTCACCTCTGCCGATAATTTCATTCTTACTTTTCCCACATCAAATGAATACCCTGCCGATAGGTCATGAGTATACCACGGTTGCTCATAATTGGCTCTGATAT
>JAEIGA010017687.1_pt1 | contig 10858 bp, 8 predicted proteins | sample 9270691 | NCBI WGS metagenome assembly JAEIGA01 (sample SAMN17057246, study PRJNA624740) | gut metagenome | biome: biome; isolation source: fecal sample | host: Bos grunniens | place: China: Xizang | collected 2019 | reverse complement strand
TCACCGCCGATACAGAAAAGCAGATTGATATTCATACGCACAAGAGTATCCACGATGACAGAGGAATCTTCTTCTCCCCGGCTGGAGGCGAGGATCGTACCGCCTTCTTCATGGATGGCATCGGTATTCTCATCGGTGAGCAGGATCGGGCTTAAATGGTGAGCCGGATTCAATCCCCTGTAACCGTAACGGATGCCGTAAATCTGCTGGACACGGTACTGACGGTAGAGCGTGGAGACCAGAAATTTGATAACATCGTTCAAGCCGGGGCAGAGACCGCCCGCAGTGAGAATGGCGGCTTTGCTCCACGCCGGATCGTGGAAAAGTTTTTCCCGAGGTCCTGCTTTTTCAAAGGCGGGGATATCTTTACCGTTTTTGATGTAATCCGCAAGGACATCTGCATCGGTATCGTATGCCACCTTGGAGTCATTCGGAATAAACTTAATTCCGGTCAACGGACTGTCGATCGTTGCCGGACCGAGTTGTGTAATATTAAAATCTTTGCTTTCCATAAATAATCCCCCTGAAAAATAAAATGCTCTTTCTTGTAAAATAACCGTTTTTTCAAAAATAGCAAGCAGGATTTGTGGAATTTTTTCATAAAACAACTATATTATAAAGATAAACGTTACGAAAAAGGAGTTTGATGTGACGGTCAATCATCGTTTGAGAAATTTTCTGGAAGGAACGATACTTTTCTGCATCGGTTTTTTTGCCGGCAGTTCTCTGCTTGTCTGCCGGGGGGCTGAATGGTATTGTGCCTCTCCTGTGCTGCCGCTTCTTGCCGGTGCCGCCGCTCTTCTGGGCGGTGCGTTTGCGGGAAAAACAGTACGGGGAATGAATCCGGTTTTTCTTGCCATCCTTTCCGGCGGGATGCTGATTATTCAAATGAAAGGATTTTCAGAAGGGGCAGTTTTGCTCGCTCTGATGCTTGCCGGAATGGTGATGGTAAACGCCCGGAATTTGTGGAGTATCGGTGCCGGATTGCTGTTGGGGGGCTTGCTGGATATCGGCATGGACTTCCGTTTCCGGTTGTTTTTGTGGGCGTGGCTGATGGTTCTGCCCGCCTCGGTGCTGGTATGGCGGGAATTTCTTCATTACCGGACATGGTGTGCTTTGATTTTTTCTGCCGGACTGTTGTTGTTTCCGGCATCTCCGCCGCTTTTGCCGGATTTCCCCGGTAACGGGGCTTTGCCCGCTCTTCTGATACCGGATACTGAAAATCTCCGGATCGGTTATATTTTACCGGCAGGCTGTCCTGAAAATATATCCGGCAAGTGGGAGCAATTCCCATTTGTGGAAAAAGTGATAACCGGCAGTGCCGGAATGCTCCGTCAGGAACAGGAACGCCCCTTTGATTTGATTGTATTCGATCGTCAAACCGCTCACAGTGCCGCTGCCGGAAATTCTCTGTTGAAATTGGCATGGGAACAGTTGTCTGCCAATGGTGTAGTGATCGTTCCGGCGGAAACAGTATCAACTCTGCCGGTGAAAGAAAAATTTCCGCTCCCCGGAACACAGGGGCGTTTTTCTGCTCTGCTGAAAGGGAAAGGACAAACGACCCTGTCGCAGATGGATAAGAAATTACAGACACATTTGAGAGCCTGCGGACTGGAGAGTGCGTTTATGCCGCCCGGTGTTTTCAAAGCTCTGTTTTATGAAGATGTATACCCGGCAGAAAGCAGAACTCCGGGTGATATCTGGCGTATGGCGGGAATGGTTGCCGGAGCGGTTGCGCTGATCTGGTGGCTGATCGTTCTCTGCCGTCCCGGCAGGGATGGTTCTGTATGGGGGAACGGCTGTTGGTTCGGTTTGCTGTCCGCCGTGCTGATTTGCCGGAGTGCCGCATGGGAATTCAATTTCCCGGCGGCGTGGTTCTGGTTGCCTTTGCTCTGTTTGACCGGTTTGGGCTGGCAGTATAATTCCAATCGGTTTGCCCGGTATGCTCTTGCGGTGTCTGCTGTTGTTCCCTTCGGAATTCTGCTCGGACTGGAGCCGTGGAATATGCTTGCTGTTGCTTTGGTTTCGGCATGCTGCTGCGGGATCGTCCATTATACTTTGGCGGCAAGGTGTCCGGCGCGAAGCGGAGTTTTATTCTGCAAATATATTGCCGGAAGCATCTGCGGGATACTGATAAGTTATCTTTTCCCCGGCAATATATTGACCGTACTGGCCGTGCTTGCGCTGCTTCGTTTTGTCGCTGTTTTCCGTTTCTAAACCGGAAAACCGAAGTGTTCGCTGATGCAAATATCAACTTTGCGGGTTAACTCTGCTGTTGAATAATAGCGGCGTTTGACGCAGTTGTGATAGTAGTCGATATAGCATTTCCGTTCTTCTGCATTCAATTGGAAAAAACGCAGAAAGTTGGCGATTTCCATAACGATTCCCGGTTTCATCCGGTAGAAAAATGGTTTATAATGACTGGTTGCAACATCGATCCAGACAAGTTCCAGCTCTTCGCCGTTTTGACGGTAGAGAAAGTTCATTGGAGTTGTACCGCGGTGCAGAATGCGCTTGTCATGAATATACGCCATATATTCCAGATTTTTCCGGATATAAGCATCCCGAAGAGGAAAATTTTCCCCCAGACTGTTGCCGGGAATAAAATCTCCTCCATTACTGAAACCTTCGGCAAATTCCGTTATTACAAAACCGGATTTCAGCATGAAATTTGTCCGAACATCTCCTGCCGCAAGCAGCTTTGCCATTGGCAATCCCATTTGGGCGAATCGCTGAAAGTACCATGCTTCGTTTCCGAATGGGGAACGGCGGTGAAAGTATTGATGTGACCGTTTTACTTTGGGAGTGGTTTTATAAATAATTTTTCTTCCGGATTTTGTGGTGAGCAACAGTACATATTTATTCCGCGTCTGCCAGATCACTTCTCCCGGGCCTTCCGGTGTGAAGCTGGCCGGGTTTTGACAAAGTTCTTCAAATTCCTCCGCAAAATCCGCTGATATCCACTGCCAGGAATCTTTCAGTGAAAGCATAGATTTTTCCAGTTGTGTGCTGATTGTTTTTTTCATCGTCTGTTACCGTCGTCCAAAACGTTTTTCGATTTCATTGTAATTGATGTTTATGAGGGTGGGACGTCCGTGCGGACAGAGAGTCCCCTGTTGACATTCGCCCAGTTGCCGAAGCAACTCTGCCGCACCTTCCGGCGGAAGTGACTCATGGGCCTTTATGGCTGAACGGCAGGCGGCGCGGGCGACATATGCACCGTCCACTGGGATTTTATTTTCTGAATTTTCCAGAAGTTCATTGAGCATATCCGGGAAAACTTCCGCAAGCGGTCTGCTGACTTTCAAATCCAGCGGCAGGGCGTTAATCATCAGAGAAGTATTACCCATGGGTTCCACATCGAAACCGAGTTTTTCAAAGATATGTCTGTACTTGAGCATCAGCCCCATCTGGGAGCGGGGAAGTTCCACCATTTGCGGCAGCAGAAGCGGTTGAGCCGCAGCTCCTTTTCTTGCCTGCTCCAGAAGTTTTTCAAACATGATGCGCTCGTGAGCGGCATGTTGATCGATCATGATAAGGCCCTGCGGACCGGCGGCGAGGATGTAAGTGTTATCCAATACACCGAGGATTTCAGTCGGCCAGCCTCCTGTATAGGGGGCGGCTTTGAAGTTGAAACGTTCTGAAAAATTCACATCCGGTACTTCTTGGGTCTCTTGAACTTCCTGAACTTCTTGCTCTTCCTGAACTTCTTGAACTTCCATTGCCGGAAGTTCTTCTGTTGCCATAGCTGCCGGGATTTCTTCTTCCGCTTCCGGTTCGGAAACCGGCGGAATGAATGTTTTTTCAGAAACCGGTTTTTCTGCCGGAACCGTTGCACGGATGACCGGATGCAGTTCAAATTCTCCCTGTTCGGTATCTTTTGGGGTATAACGGACCTGCATGTTGTCCAAAAGCAAATTCAGCGGAACTTGCCCGGTTACAGGCAAATTCGGTTCCCGTACCTGCTGCACCGGAACTTCCCGGCTGCGTTTCAGAGCATTATTCACCGCTGCCGTTACGGCACGGCTGACCGAATAATCGTACTTGAACCGGACTTCCCGTTTGGCGGGGTGGACATTGACATCCACATCTTCCGGCGGCATTTCGATAAAGAGAATTGCCGGGGCATAGCGGCCGGCATCGGTCAAGGTGGCGTAGCCGTCTTTCAAACCGCGATAGATCGCCGGGGCTTCGATGGGGCGGCGATTGACAAAAGTCCGCTGTTCGTGACGGGAATTCCGGGTGAAACCGGGTGCGGCGATAAAGCCGGTGATGTGCATATTGTTTTCCCGGTGATCGACCGGCCACATATTCTCGGCAAACTGCTTGCCGAAAAATTCCCGTATGCGCGCCGCAGGAGTGGCAGAGGCGGGAGAGTTGAATGCCAATCTGCCGTCCAGCCGCAGTTCAAAACCGATTTCCCAGCGGGGAAGAGCCATGGCAATGACCATCTCTTCAATGTGGTGGGATTCGGTCGCCGGAGAACGGAGAAATTTTTTGCGGGCAGGGGTGTTAAAAAAGAGATCACGCACCATCATGGTCGTCCCGATCGCTCCGGCGGCGGGGGTCGTGCCGAGAAACTTGCCGCCCTCAACTTTTACCGATATCCCCTCCATTGCATCCGCAGTACGGGTCGTTACAGTAAAACGGCTCACCGAGGCAATAGAAGGCAGGGCTTCGCCGCGGAAACCCAACGTCATGATATGGTCGATTTCGTTTGCGGAAAAAAGTTTACTGGTGCCGTGCGGTTCCAGACAGAGCAGCGCATCGTCGGCATCCATGCCGCTGCCGTCGTCGCTGACACAAATCAGACGGCTGCCGGCTCTTTCGATTTCGATACGGATACGTTTTGCTCCGGCATCAATGGCATTTTCCACCAGTTCTTTTACAACCGATGCCGGGCGTTCGATGACTTCACCGGCGGCGATGCGGTTGCTCAACTCTTCGGGCATGACTTTGATTTTACTCATTTTTTCACCTTCGGCGGCTGGGGCTGTGCGTTGCTTATCATATAAGGCTGTGAATTGACTGCTCCGCATTGGAGCAGAAAACGGGCATAGTTCTGATATTTCCGGGCGAGTTCAAAATTTCCGGCGGCGGAGAGGGCGAGGCTCAAATTCTGTTGGACGACCGGCATATCGGGGGCAAGTTTTGCGGCTTTTTTCAGGTAGCGGATCCCCGTTTGCAAATCTCCTTTCCGCACCGAAATTTCGCCCAGATTGTTGAGAAGCCGGATATTATCCGGATGTTTTGCCAACATTCTTTTGCAACTGCGTTCCGCCAGATCCAACTGGTCAAGAGCATAGTAACATATGCTCATAAGCAGTTGAGCCTGAAAGTTGTTCGGAGCATCGGCAAGCAGTCGGCGCAAAACGCCGGAGGCGTGATTGTAACGCTGCAACCGGATATAGCCTTCCGCCTCTTTCAATACAAGGTCGATCATTTCCTGTGACGGCGGCGTATTGGCAGTTGACGAAAGTGCCTGGGAGCCGTAACGGGTAACGAGGAACGTGGTGGCAAGCACGATCAGCAGCAATGCTGTGTAAAGCGGTATTGCCCGTTTTTGCAAGGGATTCACAAGTCACCTCCTGCCAGATGACAGGCGCAGAGATGACCGTTTCCACCTTGCAGAAGCGGTTTTTCATCCCGGCAGCGTTCCCGGAGTGATTGCGAAGATGCGATGCACTCCTGACAACGGCCGGAAAAACGGCACCCGGCGGGAAAGTCTTCCGGAGTCGGCACATGACCGGGGATGTTGGCGAGTCGTTCCACCGGATTGCCCAGTTGAGGAACAGCCGCAAGCAGGGCTTTGGTATAGGGGTGCCGGGGATGGGCGAAGATTTCCCGGCAGGGGGCATATTCCACGATCCGTCCGGCATACATCATCGCCACGTTATCGGCGAGAGATGAAACGATGCCCAGATTGTGGGTGATGAGAATAACGCCCATATTTTTCTCTTTCCGCAAATGATCGAGCAATTCCAATATTTGAGCCTGAATGGTCACATCCAGTGCGGTCGTGGGTTCATCGGCAATCAACAGTTTGGGGTTTCCGGCAAGAGCCATGGCGATCATGACACGCTGCTGCATGCCGCCGGACATTTCATGCGGATAAGCATTGATGCGGCTTTCCGGAGCAGGAATACCGACTGAAGCAAGGAGTTCAATGATCTCTTTTTTACGGTCTTTCACTCCCGGACGGTGAAGTCGCAGAACTTCTGCAATCTGATCGCCCACCCGGAAGACCGGATTCAGCGACACGGAAGGTTCCTGAAAAATGTATCCGATACCGCCGCCCCGTACCCGGCGCATTTCCCGGGGGGAAAGAGCCGTCAATTCCCGGTTTTCAAACAGAATGTGATCCGCCCTGACAACAGCCGGAGGAGTCGGCAACAGTCCGGTCAATGCCATGCAGCTGATACTTTTGCCGCAACCGGATTCGCCTACCAGAGAAAGAATCTCGCCCGGTTCAACGGAAAAAGAGACCCCGTCCACCACCTGCGGAGCATCCGGGGCGGCGGAGAAAGCGATTCTTAAATTTTCCACTTGCAAGAGCGGCATGATATTCCTCATCAAACTTGTATATGCAGACTAAATATACTCCAAAAATAGAAATATTCCACATTTTTTCACTGCGGAGACAAGATAAATCCTGAAAAAGTGCAGGAAAAGTCAAGTTTTTTCTTTTTTTTCTGGAAAAAATCACGAAATGGCGTTATAGTATATATGTGACTATTATATAAAGGGTACTGCGAAGTGCCGATACAGGAAAGGTCTTTCAAATGAAGTGTGTTGTTTTTGCTTATCACAACATCGGACGTGCCGGAATCGAGGCTCTGCGCCGCAACGGTTTTGAGATTTCTGCTGTCTTTACCCACAAAGATAATGCCAACGAGAATATCTGGTTCGGATCGGTCGCTGAATTGGCCGGTGAGTACGGTATTCCCGTTTTTGCTCCGGAAGATGTGAACCACCCCGTTTGGGTCAGCCGTATCCAGGCGATGGCTCCGGATTTTATTTTCAGTTTCTACTACCGCAATATGCTGAAAGAAGAGCTCCTTGCCATCCCCGCCAAAGGTGCGCTGAATCTTCACGGCTCTCTGCTCCCGAAATACCGCGGCAGAGTTCCGATCAACTGGGCGATCATCAATGGCGAAAAAGAGACCGGCGTAACGCTGCATTACATGACGAAAAAAGCCGATGCCGGAGATATCGTCGATCAGGAGAAAATCGCCATTACCAACGATGATACCGCCAAAACTCTTTTCGGCAAAGCAGAAAAGGCTGCCGCTCTCATGCTCGACCGTGCCCTGCCGCTTCTGAAAGACGGCAAAGCCGCCCGCATCCCGCAGGATGATGCCCAAGCCACTGTTTTCGGCGGCCGCAAACCCGCTGACGGACAGATCGACTGGAGCAAATCCGCTGATGAGATCCGGAACCTCATCCGTGCTGTAACGCTGCCTTATCCGGGGGCTTTCAGTTATATCACCGACCGCAAAGTCTTTTTCTGGTCTGCTGAAGTCGTTCCCGCTGACCGTAAGGCTATGCCGGGAACGGTACTTGGCAGTGCGCCCTTTACCATCGCTTGCGGCGAAGGGGCTCTCCGCATCAAAACCGGTCAGATCGAAGGCGGTGTTTTCACGACCGGCGACCAGCTCGACGCAGAAGCCCGCATCGTACCCAACATGGTCTTTGGCGGCAACTCCAAACAACTCCGTGAAGCCGGACGCAAGAAATCCGTCCTGATCCTCGGTGTCAACGGATTTATCGGCAGTCACCTTTCCGACCGTCTGCTCGCCTCCGGCAAGTATGAAGTCTACGGTCTGGATCTGCGTACCAACTACATCGACCACTTGCTCGATCATCCTGATTTCCACTTCCGTGAAGGCGATATCGCCATTCACCGGGAATGGATCGAATACCATGTCCGCAAATGTGATGTGGTTCTGCCGCTCGTTGCGATCGCCACGCCGATCGAATACACCCGTAATCCTCTCCGGGTCTTTGAACTGGACTTTGAAGAAAATCTGCGTATCGTCCGCTATTGCGTGAAGTACAACAAACGCATCGTATTTCCCTCCACCAGTGAAGTTTACGGTATGTGTACCGATGAAAACTTTGACGAAGACAACTCCAAACTCATCACCGGTCCCATCCGGATGCAGCGTTGGATCTACTCCTGCAGTAAGCAGATGATGGACCGTGTCATCTGGGCTTACGGCGCAAAAGGTTTGCTCAATTTCACGCTGTTCCGTCCCTTCAACTGGATCGGACCGCGTCTGGACAGTCTTTCCGGAGCCCGTATCGGTTCCAGCCGTGCCATCACCCAGTTGATCCTCAATCTGGTGCAGGGTGCGCCTATCCAGTTGATCGACGGCGGCGAACAGAAACGCTGTTTCGTGGATATCTCCGAGGGCATCGAAGCTTTGTACCGCATCATTGATGACCCCAAAGGCGTTTGCAACGGCAAGATCATCAATATCGGCAATCCCGACAACGAAGCCAGTATCAAAGCAATGGCGGAAACGCTGGTTGAGAAATTCGACAAACATCCGCTCCGCTCCAAATTCCCGCCCTTTGCCGGTTATCTGGTGGTGGAATCCGGGGCTTTCTACGGCAAGGGTTATCAGGATGTTCAGCATCGTAAACCCAGCATCAAGAATGCGAAAAAGTATCTGGATTGGGAACCCGCCATCACGTTGGATCAATCCATTGAAAGCACGCTGGACTTCTTCTTGAACGAAGCCATCAAATCCGGCGAATTCAACCTCGATTGACCGTATGCAAAAGACCATTGCTCTGCGTATTGATGTGGACACCTACCGGGGAACCGGGCGTGGTGTCCCCGCCCTCTGCCGCATTTTGAACAGCCGCAACGTGCGGGGTACATTCTATTTTTCCGTAGGTCCGGACAATATGGGCCGTCATCTCTGGCGGTTGCTGAAACCGGCATTCCTGTGGAAAATGCTCCGCACTAATGCCGCCGGACTTTACGGCCCGGAGATCGTTCTTATGGGGACGGCGTGGCCCGGACCGAAAATCGGCAGACGTTTCAAAAATATCATCAAAGAGACCGCAGAGCAAGGTCACGAGGTCGCTTTTCACGCCTGGGATCACCACAAGGCACAGGCGAAACTTACCGTGATGAGCCGTCCGCAAATGGAGCAGGAGATCCGCCGGGGCGTGGATTTCTTGACTGAACTTCTGGGTGAAGCCCCTGCCAGCAGTGCCGCTCCCGGGTGGCGTACCAACGATCAACTGCTGGAGGTCAAGGCGGAATTCCCATTTTCGTACAACAGTGATTGCCGGGGCTATGCACCGTTTTATCCGGTCGTGAACGGAAAACGGCTGGAGCAGCTTCAAATCCCCGTAACACTGCCCACTTACGATGAAGTTCTGGGGCGTGACGGTGTGACGGATGAAAATTACAATGAGTATCAAATCTCGCTTCTGAAAGAAGATCAACTCAATGTTCTGACGATCCATGCTGAAGCCGAAGGCGGCAGATGTTCAGCTATGTTTGAAGCGTATCTGGATAAAGTTCTTGCGCTCGGCTACAAAGTCATTCCCATGGGGGAGGTCGCCGAAATGGTACGCGATACAGCCCCCGAAGGTGAAATGAAATTGCAATCATTCCCCGGACGGGAGGGGGAACTTGCCTGTCAGCAGTTCTGAAATTGCCTCTGTACGAAACACAGACGGATAAAAAATTCCGCACACAGCCTGTTTATCGGGGCGTTGTGCGGATGGCATATGCCGGAGTTCTCCGGTAAATCGTGTACAACCTACTTTTTTTCTGCAAAGAGCCGGATGATGTTCAGCATGATCTGAACGGCTTGCTGCATCTCTTCTGCCACGGCATATTCCCGTTCACTGTGGAAGTTATGACCGCCATTCCCGAGATTGGGGCAGGGCAGACCCATGAAAGAGAGCCGTGCGCCGTCGGTGCCGCCCCGGATGGGATTATTTCCGGGCAGTGAGCCGCTTTCTCGGATGGCAGTTTCTGCCGTTTCCAGCAGAAAGGGATATTTTTCAAGAACTTCAGCCATATTCCGGTATTGGTCACGGATGTTTACGGTGACGGCGGCCGCCGGATATTTTTTATTCAGAAAACCGGCGGCGGCAATGAGCATATTTTTGCGTTTTTCCAGTTGATTGCTGTCATGGTCCCGCAGAATATAATGAAGTTCGGCTTTTGCGGCAGTTCCGCTGCTGTGGGTGAGGTGATAGAAACCTTCCCGCTGTGCGGTACATTCGGGGGCTTCTGCTGCGGGGAGCATACCGTCAAACTCCATTGCAAGTTTCTGGGCATTGACCATGACTCCTTTGGCACAGCCGGGGTGGGCGGAAACTCCGGTAATGACGATATCGGCTCCGGCTGCGTTGAAGTTTTCATACTCTATGATTTCCGGGGCTTCTCCATCGAGCGTAAAGGCGAATTTTGCACCGAAACGCTCCACATCAAAGAAGTCCGCTCCTCTGCCGATTTCTTCGTCCGGCGTAAAGCCGATACAGATTTTTCCGTGCGGCATATCCCCGGCAAGCAGAGCGGCGGCGGCCTCCGTAATCACGGCGATACCGGCTTTGTCATCTGCTCCGAGCAGAGTTGTGCCGTCAGTAACGATAAGAGTTTTGTTTATATATTTTTCTGCCGGAGAAAGGATCATGCCGGAATTTCCCAACGGAAGCGGTGAACCGTCCCAGTTGCGGATGATGGATGGTTTTACATTACAGCCAGACACGGCATCGGATGTGTCGAGGTGGGCGATAAAACCGATTGCCGGGATATTCTCATATCCCGGAGTTGCCGGGATTTCGGCATAAAGATAACACTTGTCATCCAGCAGAATATTTTTAC
>JAEIGA010017686.1_pt1 | contig 10858 bp, 9 predicted proteins | sample 9270691 | NCBI WGS metagenome assembly JAEIGA01 (sample SAMN17057246, study PRJNA624740) | gut metagenome | biome: biome; isolation source: fecal sample | host: Bos grunniens | place: China: Xizang | collected 2019 | reverse complement strand
TGCAACGGACAACCGTGGCACTTTACTGTTGTAACAGACCCTGAATTGCTGGTGGAGGTTGGCAAGGCTACGTCGAGTTTGGGAATGAACAAGTTTGTAAAAGATGCTGCAGCTCTTGTTCTCATAACGCTCGAACCCACTAACATTACATCGAAACTCGGTTCAGGAATTAAGGATAAGGATTTTCCCATAATGGACTTGGGAATAGCATCGGCATACATTACACTTGCGGCCGAAGATGAGGGCGTAGGCAGCTGTATCCTCGGCTGGTTCGACGAAAAGCGGATTAAAGAGCTTGCCGGTATTCCTTCCAAACGTCGCCTGATGCTCATTGTATCGCTGGGATATGCCGCAAAGCCTAAACGCAAGAAGGTGCGTAAGGAGTGGGACAAGATTGTTTCATTTGAAAAATATTGATAAATGAGAGCTTTGTTGTATTTCTTTATCTTTGTGGCTGTTGTACTCTTCATAGGTTACAAGACCTGCCCCGAAAAGAGAGCGCACGTTGAAAAAATATCATCGGTGGTTTCCGGGGCTGTGCAGGCCGAAGCTGAAGAACGCGGTGTGCTTGCCACAGCAGCTGCCAATGCAGTGCTCTCTACCGATTTGGTTACAGCCTCTATTGGTAAATTGCTTATTATAGAAGACTACGGTTTCTTTTCGCTGGGGAAAATGATATGGAACGAAAAGGAGTATTACCTCTCTTTAGGGGCAATGAACACGGTCTTCTGCTTTTCAAGTGAAATGTTACAAGAGAAATTAGATGAAATAATAGAATAGAATATGAAAATTGCAGTTCCTACAAGAAACGGTGTTGTCGATGACCATTTCGGGCATTGTGAATACTATACAATATTTACAGTGAATGGCGGTGAGGTTAAGATGAAAGAGATTCTTCCTTCGCCGCAAGGTTGCGGGTGCAAGTCGGGTATTGTACTCGTTTTGCGCCAAAAGGGTGTTCAGGTTATGCTTGCCGGTAACATTGGTGCCGGTGCTATGAATGTACTGCGCAGCAACGATATAGAGGTGTTGCGCGGTTGCAGCGGCAGAGTAGACGAGCTGGTATCGGCATATCTTGCCGGTGAGGTGAAAGATAACGGTGAGGTTTGCGACCATCACGAGTGCTCCGGCCATTAAAACAGAATTCTATGGTAAACAACGTATATCTGGAAAACTTTGAAAGCCGCATAACAGAGGAACTCTTGCGTCTGTGCAAGCAGTACGAGGTTCTCGACGGTACCTTGCTTGCTACCGAAGATATAAACGCCCGTTGGCAGGCTTTTGCACCGGAATATATGGCCGATGCTGTGCCCAATATTGCTTCGTACCCTACAGTTGCTATTGCTTGGGCAGGTTATGTAGGCATTGCTGTGGCGCATCTGTGGGACAGTGATTGGGCCGCCCACAGCAAAGATGAATACAAATCGCTTTATGGCCCTGCCGGCTTCGACGATATGGATGAAAATATAGTGCAGAATGTTCTTGGCTTTCACTTGGAATCGCGCGAGGCGAAATCTATTGAACAGATGATGCGCAGGCTTGGCGAAGCTGCTCTCACTCTTATACGTCGTGAGAATATTGAGCCGCAGTCGCCTATGGCCTTCCACATTTATGCCCGTGTGGTTAAGGTGATGTTCCGTATTGGTGCGGCCATTGAGCTCAAACGTTTGGGCTATAAGTTCGAGCAGGTGAATTTGCCGGGCTTGGGAGGTTCTGCTGAGTGCTGATAGAATTTTCAGGCTCAACGGAACTCTATTGTGCAGTTTCGGTTGAAATATTTAGCTTACAAAGATTTTTGTCGGGCGGAACTTTGACATTACCCATACAAGTGCAGCGCTTATAGTTGCTGTTGTTATGGTTGCAAGCGCTATGCGCAAAATATAGGGCAGTTCGGGAATGTCGAATAGGTCGTAACCGAGGAAAGTGAATGTAAAATGGCATAGATAGACCCCGAATGTGAACTTAGCAGCCTCAGATAGCCATTTCCGTGGTCTGGTGTTCAGCATTTGCGCTGTTACGAATATGGGGAAAGTCATCATAAACACATTTATTCCGGTGAAGTACCAAAGTATCTCCAAGTAGGCGTAGTTGCCGGGGAAATATTCATTTGTCACCACATAACCTACAGACGTTATCGCGTAGCCCACTGCGAACATAGGCAGGCATATAGCCATAGTCTTCTTACGGCTCCAGTTTAGCGGGTATCTCTTCAGGTAGTATGCGAGTATAATGTAACCTATGAACCCCGATATATAATAGAATGTGCCGTACACATTCCAGTCACACTCTCCCAGCAACCCTGTGTGCCCGTAATTTCCGGCATATCCCAGAGCGGGTGCCACCATTTTTATGTATGGCAGAAAAAGCGTGAATCCCCAAATATAAAGTATTGTCTTAATCTCTTTCCTTGTTGCTTGTGTGAGCCAGCTGTTTATTATCGGCATTACTATGTATAGCCCAATGAGCATATATAGGTACCATAGTGGAGTGGTATCGAAGTTGAAATTGAAAATGAATGTGTAGAGCCTTCTGGCGAGTGTCGCAGCGGTGTAGTCGCCTACCGACAGTTGCGGGTTGGCTGTGTCGGGGTTCAGCACTGTGAAATATATGAATGCCATAAGCGGCAATGCCAGCGACCAGAAAATTAACGGTGCAATAATGCGGCCAATACGTTTCTTGTAGAATCCGTCTATAGTAGTCCCGCTTTTTATGGGCAACAGCAATACGGCTGTCATCATTGCAAAAAGCGGTACACTGGGGCGTGCAAGGCTGCCGGCGAATACTCCTGTGAGAAACATACCGCGGTTAGCGTCGAAATGTGCAACGAATGGGTCGCAACAGTGTGCAAACACAACCAGCCCGCAGGCAATGACACGCAAAAGGTCTATCCAGCCTATATTTTCTTTCCCGTTATGTGGCATAGCAGTTTGAATTTATATCTTCCACAGCAAAGATAATTCATATTCTATTACAAACAAACAGGGGTGGCTTTTAAGGCCACCCCTGTTTGTTTGTAATTATGTTTGTATTAGAAACGGAAGTCAACACCTACGGTTGCATTGTGTGTCTTGCGAATGTAGCTTGAACCGTTCAACTTATTTGTGTCGTGCGCATAGTTCGCATAGCAGTAACCGATGTTGAGATCGATATTCTCGTTGATGCTGTACTTTGCACCCAGACCTGTCATAAATGAGTCGTTAATGAAGCCGAGGTCGCTTGTGTAAGTATCTGTGATACCGAAATCGCTGTACTGTATACCTGCCGAAAGAAGAAGGTTCTTTGTTACGTTGAACTCAACACCTGCCAAAAGCTCGTATGTGTTGCGGTCGAGGTTTACGTTGTTGTCGGCACCGCCGAGGAGTGACTCAACCTTTGCATCCTTGTCGAAGTAGTATGTTGCACCAACCATTGCCTTGAAGCAAGATGTTGCCTGCCAAGAACCTGCGAGTGAAAGCATTGCAGGAGCATCGCTGCGCAATGTCTGTCCGTTCTGGAGTGTAGCAAGTCTGCTAAGTGCAGGCATAGCCTGTGAAAGTGTACCAATCTTTCCGTCGAGGTTGCCGTCGCCGCCGAGCATTGGAGCCAAGAGTTCGCTCTCGAACTTGTCGGTCTCGTTCTCTACGTTTGTAACTGCGCGGAACTCATACTTTGCAGCAAAGTTGAAGTCGCCAATCTTGTAGTCAACGCCAATAACAGGAGCGAAAGCTATACCTGTCTGTGTGAGGTCGAGGTCAAGAAGCTTGCCAACAGCACCGGCCTGTGGGTGTACTGCTGTAATGGCACCTGAGTAGTTTGCGCTTGTGTAGTTGCCACGAACACCGGCATAAACCGACCAGTTGTCCGAAATCTTGTAAGCGGCACCAAGCTGGAGCGAGAATACATACTGTGTAGACTCGAAAGCCGATGTTGCGTTGAGACCCTGAGCTGCTACCAAGCCTGCGCCCATTGCGTCAAAAGCGGGAAGACCGTCGTTGAACTGTGCGTTACCGCCACCGCCGGGAATACCGAAGAAACCGCTGAATGTCCAGTCACCTGTCTTGTAGGCTGCGAAAAGAGTAGGCATACAGGGTACATAAACTTCACCTTTGTACGATTTGCCTGTGAGTGCGCTCTCCACGTCACGGTCTTGCCAAATCATCTGCCAGTTTGCAGAAAGTGCCCAACCCTCTTTGAAGAAAGCAGTACCGGCCGGGTTGAAGTAGATAGCATCGGTCTCGAGTGAAGCATAGCGAGCCGGGTTGCGTACAAATGCCGAGTGCTGGTTTGTGTTTGTCAATAGACCACCTGCAAATGTTGTGAGTGCAAGTGATGCAAAAACGATAGTTGAGAAAATTCTTTTCATAATAATGATATTAAAATGTTTCTACTATAATTATCTCTCTCAATTTTTGTTGCACAAAAGTATTCAATTTGTGCAATAGACAAAAGCTAATTTAAAAATTTAACGTAAAAATGGCGTAAAATCTATTCTTTTTGTACAAAATGTTCAATATATACACTTTTTTAAGAAAAAAAGATGACGGCGAGAAAATGTTTCAGCCGTCATCTTTTCATCATAAACCTAAATTGAATATTCTCCTTAATATATAATAAGGTATATGAACTTTTTATTTTACAGGAATTGCATCAATGCGTGCTTGGTGCCTTCCCCCCTCGAATGGAGTGGTGAGGAATGTTTCGACACACTCTTTGGCACTGGCTGTTTCAATGAAACGCCCGGGCATAACCATTACGTTAGCATCGTTATGTTGGCGGGCAAGAGCCGCGATTTCCGGCATCCAGCACAATGCACTGCGTATAGCATCGTGGTGGTTTAGTGTCATGTTTATTCCGTTGCCTGTGCCACAGATGGCAATTCCGGTCTCCAATTCGCCTTTTTCAATGGCTGTGGCAAGTGCATGCGCAAACTCGGGGTAGTTGCAACTTTCCGTACTGTTGGTGCCGAAATCAACAAAGTCATAGCCTAACGTCTTGAGCCACTCCTTTACCTGCTCCTTGAGCGGATAGCCTGCATGGTCGCTTGCAAGTCCAATCTTCTTCATATCAATTGATTATAACATTGATTTCACTTGGTTGTAAACATTTTCTGCTGTGAATCCGAGTTTTTCGTCGAGTACCTTGTAGGGTGCAGAGAATCCGAAAGACTGTAATCCCCAAACCTTGCCGTTTGCACCGACAAGACCTTCGAGGTTAACCGGCAGGCCGGCTGTGAGACCGAATACCTTTGCACCGGCCGGTATAATGCTCTGCTGGTACTCCTTTGATTGTGTGCGGAACAGACCCTCGGAAGGGACGGATACAATACGTGTCTTTATGCCGTCGGCTTTGAGCAGTTTTGCTCCCTCGACAAGTGTTGATACTTCTGAACCGGATGCAAGAAGAATTACATCATAGTTCTCGTCACTGCCTGCAATTATATATGCACCCTTGTTTGTCTCTTCGTATGGTGTACCTTCGGGAAGGTTGTTCACGTTCTGACGTGAGAAAATCAATCCTGTAGGGGTGTCGGTGTTCTCCATAGCGAGTTTCCATGCCTGTGTTGCCTCGTTTACATCGGCAGGGCGGAGTACAAGCATAGAATTCTTGCCACTGTGGTTCTTTACCTTTTCCATGAGGCGTACTTGTGCCTCCTGCTCGACCGGCTCGTGTGTAGGGCCATCCTCACCGACACGGAACGCATCGTGTGACCACACGAACTTTACGGGTAACTCCATGAGGGCTGCCATGCGTATCGCCGGTTTCATGTAGTCGCTGAATACGAAGAATGTACCACATGCTGCGATTACACCACCGTGCAGTGCCATACCTATACAAACGCATGCCATTGTAAGCTCTGACACGCCTGCATGCAAGAATGCGCCACTGAAATCACCCGGAGTGAAAGCGTGTGTCTTCTTTAAGAAACCGTCCGTTTTGTCGCTGTTGCTGAGGTCGGCCGATGAGCATATCATGTTACCGTAGTTTTCTGCAAGTATGCCGAGCACTGTTGCTGATGCATTACGTGTAGGTGCATCAGCTTTTTGTTCAATGGCTGCCCAGTCGATTTCGGGCTGTTTGCCACTGAACCAGTCTTCGAGTTTCTGTGCTTTTTCGGGGTTTGCAGCAGCCCATGCGGCTTTAGCCTCTTTACGCTCTGCTACAATGCGACGAAGTTCGGCAAGTCGGTTGTCGTACATCTCTTTTACTTCGGGGAAGAATGCAAACGGGTTTTCAACGTCACCGCCGAGGTTCTTTATTGTGTTGATATATGCGTCACCGCCAAGAGGTGCACCGTGTGTTCCACAGTCAAACTCGTAACTGCTTCCATCGGCACGGCGTGCGCCTTTACCCATAACTGTGTTACCTATAATGAGTGTTGGGCGCTCTGTCTCTGCTTTTGCCTCTGTCAAGGCTGCACGTATTGCATCGCAGTCATTTCCGTCGATAGTGATGACTTTCCAACCCCATGCTTCATATTTCTTTGCTGTGTCCTCGAACATTACCTCGTCGCAGCGTGTCGAAAGCTGAATTTGGTTTGCATCGTAGAACATGATAAGGTTATTGAGCTTCAGATAACCGGCAAGTCGTCCGGCACCTTGTGAAATCTCCTCCTGTACACCACCGTCCGATATGAAAGCGTATATAGTATGGCCGAAAGCCTCTTTTCCTAAACGGGCCTCGAGGAATTTGGCTGCTATGGCAGCACCTACTGCATAGGTGTGACCCTGTCCCAATGGACCGGATGTATTCTCGATTCCGCGTGCGAAATTAACTTCGGGGTGTCCCGGGGTTGCGCTTCCCCATTGACGCAGCTGCTTTAGCTCGTCCATAGTGTACTTGTCCGATAGAGCAAGAACTGAATATAGCATAGGAGACATGTGGCCGGGGTCAAGGAAGAAACGGTCACGTCCTTCCCAAAGTGGGTTTTCTGGGTCGTGAATCAAAAATTCGGAATAGAGTACGTTGATAAAATCGGCACCACCCATTGCACCGCCGGGATGTCCTGATTTAGCCTTCTCTACCATTGCAGCAGTCAGAATACGGATATTGTCCGCTGCCTTGTTCATCAGTTGCTTGCTATTCATATTTACAGTTATGGTTATGTAGTATTAATTATTCAATTTTTAAAATATTAGGGTAACAGAAACGCTGTCACATGATTCGGTTTTCATGGAAAGTTGCCGTTTGGGCACACCTTCCCCTAAATTGTTACAAAAGTAATACTTTTGTTTGAATGTAGAACATATTTCAGTGATGATTTTGCTCCTCTGTTTATAAATAATTGTATAGCCAGAACGGTATTTATTCTTTTTTCGCAAATGCATGCATTTCGGCGGAAAAAGTTCAACTTTTCTGTCCAATTTTTACTCAATCCTAAATAGGATTTCTGTCTCTTTTGGGATTGTTCCTGTAAGTTTTTTTGAGGAAATCCAATCAGCTTCTATGTAATTGTTGTATCTTCGTAATTTCTAAAAATGAATTTTATGCTAACGAATATAATAGCAAATGAGACCGGACTTGCTCCCGACAAGGTAAGGAACACAATAGAGTTGCTCGATGCCGGAGCAACCGTGCCGTTCATAGCGCGCTATCGCAAGGAGGTTACCGGCTCCATGGACGAGGTTGCCATAGGTAATATAAAGGAGTTATATGCAAAGTTCAAGACTCTGTTGCAGCGCAAGGCTACTGTTATCGAGACTATTGAAGGTCAGGGCAAACTGACACCGGAACTGAAGAAACGTATTGAAGAGTGTTTCGATTCGGTGGAGCTTGAGGATATATATCTTCCTTTCCGACCCAAACGCCGTACACGTGCCACTGTAGCAAAGGAATGTGGTCTTGAACCGCTTGCGGAGCTTATCGTCCTGCAGCAGTGCAACGATATAAAAGGCAGGGCGCGTAGCTTCATATGTACAGAAGTACCCACTGTTGAAGATGCAATATCCGGTGCCTGTGATATAATTGCAGAGCGTGTGGCGGAGGATGACGGTGCGCGTGCTTCAATGCGTCGTATGTTTGCACGTCGCGGTAGAATTGTCTCCAAGGTTATAAAAGGAAAAGAGGCCGATGGCGTAAAGTATGCCGATTATTATGATTGGCAAGAGAGCATTGCACGCATATCATCGCATCGCCTGCTTGCGATAATGCGTGGAGAAGAAGAGGGTTTCTTGCGTGTATCTATAATTGTGGATACCGAAGAGGCTTTGGAGCAACTGAACAGACGATTTGTCAAACGTTATTCTCCGTTACGTGAATATATGGAGACTGCCGTAGCCGACAGTTTCAAACGTTTGCTTGCACCGTCCATTGAGAATGAGACACGTAATACCGCAAAACAGAAGGCTGATGACGAGGCAATTGCTGTCTTTGCCGAAAATCTGCGTCAACTGCTCATGTCGTCGCCGCTCGGGCAGAAACGTGTACTTGCCATCGACCCGGGCTTCCGCACCGGTTGCAAGGTGGTTGTTCTCGATTCACAAGGAAATCTTGTACATCACACAGTTATTTATCCGCATCCGCCGCAGAACGACCGTGACGGTGCAGCGCATATCATAACCTCGCTTGTCAACGACTATGTCATTGAGGCATTTGCAATAGGAAACGGTACGGCCGGTCGTGAGACTGAAGACTTTGTACGCCGCTTGGGGCTTGCTCCCGGGATATTTTCTGTCAATGAGGACGGAGCATCTGTCTATTCCGCATCGGCAGTGGCACGCGAGGAGTTCCCCGATGAAGATGTTACCGTGCGAGGAGCGGTATCTATCGGTCGCCGTCTTATCGACCCGCTTTCTGAACTTGTGAAGATTGAACCGCGCTCAATAGGTGTGGGGCAGTACCAGCATAGTGTAGACCAGGTTAAGCTCAAAGAGCGTCTCGATGTGGTTGTCGAGAGTTGTGTGAACAAGGTGGGCGTAAACCTCAACACTGCTACAAAGCAGATATTGACACATATCTCGGGCCTTGGTCCTGCTCTTGCCGAGAATATAGTCCGTTACCGTGCAGAGAACGGTGATTTTCGTACTCGTAAGGAATTGCTGAAGGTTCCGCGTCTCGGCAATAAGGCGTTTGAACAGGCTGCCGGTTTCTTGCGTGTTGTCGGTGGTGATGAGCTGCTCGACAATACAGCAGTGCACCCTGAATCGTATGGCATTGTTGTCAAGATGGCAAAGGATATGAATGTCTCTCTTGATGAGTTTATTGCCGACGGTGAGATACGCAAGAAAGTGGTTCTCTCAAAGTATATTACCGACAAGGTAGGAATGCCTACTCTCACAGATATCATGGATGCACTCAACAAGCGCGGGCTTGACCCACGAGAACAGGCAAAGGCTTTCTCTTTTGACCCTAATGTACACGAGATTGAGGATTTACGATCAGGAATGGTTCTTCCCGGTCTTGTCTCTAATATAACAGCATTCGGAGTTTTTGTAAATATAGGCGTTCACCAAGACGGCCTTGTACATATATCCCAGCTTGCCGACAAGTATGTCTCTTCGCCCTCTGATGTCGTCAAACTCGGTCAGCAGGTTATGGTAAGGGTTGTCGAGGTGGATTTGAAGAGGCGGAGGATATCACTTTCCATGAAATCCATTTGAACTTATTGAAATAACTGCTTAAACGTTTGATTGGACTGATTTGTCGCCGAAGAAATATTTACCGGCAAGTGAACCTCCGATACCTGAATGGCGATTATTTGTGTTGCCGTTGAACATGTTACCAACAAAATTAATTACCGGCTCTGCGCCAATAGTAATGTCGAAATCACCTTTTTTAGGGCCAAAATAGTTCTCAGTCTGTGCATTGGCTGTACTTACAGCAATTGCACAGCAAATAAGCATTAAAGAAAATAACTTTTTCCTAGTTAATGGATTTTAGGTTAGTATATAAATTTATTTCATAGAAATATCCGGTTTACTTCACAAGCACCTTCTTGCTGTCGACAATGTTTATTCCTTTTTGTGGGTGGCTCAGCCTTTTGCCGGCGATGTTGTATATGTTGCTGCTCTTCTCTTGTGGGGTAGAGGGTATCACTTCAATGCCTGTGGGGTCACTGAAGTGCACCGTGAGTTCGCTTGCCTGTGCAACGTTGCACTCCATCCAGCATTGGTTCGCTTCAATCTCCTTTGAACCGTCGAAAGCCTTGAATGTGCTGTTTGCAAAGAGGAACTTCTTTGTGTTGCCGCTCTGAGTCAGACTGCTCTCTACATAGTTGCCTTTCAAAAGGGATTCCGGCAGTGAACTCACGGCTCCGTGGTCCGACATCGTGATTGCAAACCGATGAGTGCCTTCGCTCCCGTTTATGATTGTAGGGGTACCTCTTTTCAATATATCTCCGGGACCGGCAATTGTTCTCATTGTGCAGCTGTATCCGCTTGGTTCATTGTCCTTTATGTCTGCATCCGTCATATCATAGGCATAAATGCCTTCGGGTATGACAACATTGAACGGAAGGCACACGACTGCTGTACCATCGGCCTGCAAGGTCAAGGGAAAAGCTTCGACCTCTTCAATTGTGTATGTTGCAAGGCCGGCTTTTGTGGCCTTGTCGTTGCCTGCAACGCCGTGCTCTTTGTATATGTTCATGTAGTTTATACCGTCGCTGCTGCTGCGAATCTTGTATATATCGGCTGTCGATGTCTCCTCGAAAAGATATATACCGGCCTCGCTTTCGTTGTCCGAGAACATTATGTGTCCCCATTTGGTTAGTTTTGGCTCTTTCAGAAACTTACCCTGCATTGTCAGGGTGTATCCCACACCCGATGGCTCAATGATGAAAATCTCGTCACCGGCAGCCGATGTTGAATAGTGGTCGGGTGAGATTAGCTTGTATCCTTCGCTTCCGCTGTTGTCGTGGGTGGTGTTGTAGCCAATAAAAAGC
>JAEIGA010017685.1_pt1 | contig 10858 bp, 7 predicted proteins | sample 9270691 | NCBI WGS metagenome assembly JAEIGA01 (sample SAMN17057246, study PRJNA624740) | gut metagenome | biome: biome; isolation source: fecal sample | host: Bos grunniens | place: China: Xizang | collected 2019 | reverse complement strand
ATGCAGGCACACAAAGAAGTGCCTACAAAGGCAATTTGGGCACAAAAGTACTGCTTTTTTTTGAATTATGCAAATAATTTTGCAAAATTCTTACAAAAGTTCTTCAAAATACTTTTGCAAATCAGGTTTGCGCATCGCACCGACACTACGATTTACCAACTCTCCATTCTTGAAGAACAAGATGGTAGGAATATTCATAATGCCATATGCAGAGCAAGTTTCATCGTTGTCATCTACATTCAACTTGCCCACAGTAATTTTTCCGTCATACTCTGCCGCCAATTCTTCTACGATTGGCAACATCATCTTGCAAGGACCACACCAAGGTGCCCAAAAATCTACCACGAGGGGTTGTCCCTCTGCTAACAATTCTTGAAAGTTAGCATCTGTAATCTCTTTTACCATAACTAGTTATATTTTTATTGTTTTATTTTCTATCTTTCCAGACAATAATATGTCTGTAATAGGATCTTCTATCAATGTTTGAATCGCGCGCTTAAGTGGTCGTGCGCCGTATTTTCGGTCACGAGATAATACAAGTAACTCTTCTTTGGTTTTCTCGGTTAATTGCAGAGTGTAGCCCATGGCCTCTAAACGTAGTTTTAAAGGGTGTAATTCTAGCGTCAAAATCTGTGCCAATGCCTCATCGTTGAGGGGATGAAAAACGACGATATTGTCCAATCGATTGACAAACTCTGGTGGGAATGTGCGATTCAATGCTTTTGTCAACATGTGTTCCGTTTGTTTTTCATCGATTTCATCGGCATTAAAACCAATTCCGGTGCCAAATTCATTCAACTGACGTGTCCCTACATTGCTAGTCATAATGATGATTGTATTGCGGAAGTCTACTATACGACCCTGACGATCTGTCAGTCGGCCTTCATCCATTACTTGCAATAGGATGTTAAAAATGTCAGCATGTGCTTTTTCTATCTCGTCAAAGAGTACGATGGAATAGGGTTTTCTGCGTACAACTTCTGTCAGTTTTCCGCCTTCCTCGTGTGCTACATATCCTGGAGGTGCGCCCACAAGTAGACTCACTGTATGCTTTTCTATATACTCTGACATGTCAAAACGCACGATTGCATCCTTATTTCCAAACATCTCTTCTGCCAGACATTGTGCCAAATGGGTCTTGCCCACACCGGTAGGACCTAACAGGAAGAATGAACCAATAGGTTTGTTAGGATTGCGTAGGCCCATGCGCGAACGCTGGATTGCTTTGACGATGGTATCAATGGCTTTATCTTGTCCAATAACGCGTTGCTTGAGCACCTTGTTCATTTGAATCAGTTGTTCGCCTTCTGCTTGTGCTACACGTTGTACAGGTACTCCTGACATCCGGCTTACCACAAATGCAATATCCGCTTCGCTCACCTCTTTGCTTTCTTGCTCTGTCGCTTTGCTGCCAACCCACGCTCCTGCCTCGTCCATGGCGTCAATGGCTTTGTCAGGGAAGAAACGATCTGTGATATATCTGTCGGTTAATTTTACACACGCGCGTAGCGCTTCTTCGGTATATTGCACATGGTGGAACGCCCCGTACACTTCGCTAATTCGTGTGAGTACTGCGTATGTTTCATCCGTAGATGTAGGTTGTACCATTACTTTTTGGAAACGACGTTCTAAGGCGCCGTCTTTCTCTATGGACTTTCGATATTCGTTGATGGTGGTGGCTCCAATGCATTGCACTTCTCCACGTGCCAACGCAGGTTTGAGGATATTCGCAGCATCCAACGAACCTTGGGCATTTCCTGCTCCCATAATCGTGTGGATTTCATCCACAAAGAGGATGATTTCAGGATGTTTGTGCAACTCGTTGATGACAGACTTCATACGCTCCTCAAACTGTCCGCGGTATGTAGTTCCTGCTACCATCGATGCTATATCCAACGACACAATGCGTTTGCCTTGTAGTGCGATGGCTTCGCCATTTTCAATGCGCAATGCCAGACCTTCTACAATTGCAGACTTTCCCACGCCAGGCTCACCTATTAATATTGGGTTATTTTTCTTTCTGCGCGATAGAATTTGTACCACACGCTCAATCTCAATTTGACGTCCTACGACGGGATCAAGTTCGCCATTTCGCGCTTGGGTGGTCAAATCACGACCATATTTATCCAGCGCAGGTGTACCACTTTTGTTAGTCTTGTTTTTTTGTTCTTGGTTCTTTGCGTTCCATTCAAAAGGTTGCTCGCCCGCAAATTCAGAGTCGAGGTTGCTGCCATCTTGAGGTAGCGGTTGTGGCTTGGGATATAATCCTTCAATACGCTCATAATCAATGCCAAACTGCTGCTCGACAAACATCGCGGGGTAGTTAACGCGTTCGCGCAACATGCCGAGTAATAGGTGTGCAGATCCACACTCTTCGGCATGGTATAATTTGGCTTCTATAAGCATTAGTCTAAGGATTCGTTCGCTGGCACGTGACATTTTTTTTGCCTCGCTAGTGGCAGCTTGCATCAGTCGTTCGTCAATCGAGCGTTTGAGTTCTACAGGATTAAGTCCTGCTTGCATAAGCAGTTCGAATGCCTTACCGTCAGCCAAACGCAGAATGCCCAACATCAAATGATCGGGGAGAACCTCACTATTTCCCAACCGTTGTGCTTCTTGTTGGGCATAGAGGAGAATAGTATGTAAATTGTTTGTTTGTTGCATCTTACGAGTCTCTAAATGCTCTTACTTATAAAAATGCCAAGCCAATCCGGCACGGAACATGTCTGGTGCCATTGGGTATCCCGGCATTTCGAAGTATTGTTTGTTCATAAATGAAGCATTGAAGTGTTGGTATTGTGCAAATAACTTCAGTCGCAGATTCTTTACGTAGAAGTTGGCATACACATTCATTACAGGGTAATTACCTACTTGCTCTATATCTTGTACGCAGAATTGTCCCAGTGCGGGATTCAAAATAGGCGCGTAGTATTTTGTGAAGAATCGCATATCTACACCTATTTGCAAATCCAATGCTTTGAACCAGCAATCGTGATAGTATAGGTTGTGGTACAATGTCAGCGTTGGCAGTGGCAAGTACTTTGACGACGAGTGTTGATAAATGATGTGGTTGTCCAAATTGACCCATGGGGTAGTGAGATTGACTTGTAGGTTTGCGGCCAATACTTGTATACTACCATCCACTTGCTTGGGTGTCCCGTCTGTGTCGAAATAGATATGTTTTGTTACATTTTCAAACGTGATATTGAGCTTGGGCTTAACCCATTGTGTGGGATAGGCGATTTCTCCAGCCACACGAAGGCGCAGCGTCTTTTGGAATTCATTGCTCCAGTTGTAGTGATTGCTGCGGTAATGTTGCAAGTAGAAGTCGGGTGTTTCGCTGCGGAAAAAGGCCTTTGCTGCAATTGTCATTGAGTCTTTTCCCAATCGGAATCCTGCATCCACATGACCATTGACTTGAAATTCTCCGAGCTTATAACCTAGCAAACATACGTTACCATCAACCCCATAATGGATATGACTACCACGATGTTTATACAACGAACCTCCGATGTATGTGTTGTTGGTCCATAGCACGCCATATACTGTATCTGGCATCAAGTGCAATGGATTACTTATTACGTCGTTGTATGGATTATCCAATAGTTCAAGATTGATAATGTTTTCCGTTTGTCCTGCAGCAATGGTATGGCGCTGACTCTCGTTCATTACATATACCATGGCGCCAAACTTCAACAATGTGTTGAATTCTTCTTCAAAAGTAACCGCCAACGTGTTCTTAAGCGTCAGACATGATGCAGAGTCATTCGTGGCTGTTGGGTTACGGTATATGTTGGGTAGTATGCTTTGTGTAGCGGATTTCTCTACATAACGCTTGCTTGCATTATTCACTTCGAAAATATGACGGAAAGTGGTGACTGGCACATATTCAATCTTAATGGAGTCTTTCTTTATCCAATTACCATCTTCATCGCGTTCACGATAGTTTACTTTGCGTTCTCGTTCCACGCAAATACTATAATAATGGTTGAGATAACCTGATAAATATTGAAAAGCTGACATTCCCCTCATCTTTACGGGCATATCTTCTGGTTTCAGTACACCTTGCAAATCTTCTATATTTTGCAATCCACCATTCTCGAAATTGCTTAGTGTGTTCCATGTGAATGATGACTGCAATGAATAGTGATCACCATTATACGATCCGAATACCGATCCAAATACAGTCTTTCCTTCTTGGTTGGCGAAGCGACCATATGAATTCAAGTAATCGATAGTCATACCCAAGTTGGTGCGGCGAGTGACGTTGCCTGTAAATGAGAAATTAATTTCGTTTTGACCAAGGTTAGTCACGAATCCTTTCTTGTATCCCACTGTAGAATAAGGGGTGGTCGTGTGGTAATACTTCACTTGTTGCGGTGTGATGATATAAGGTGTATATGCATCTGCAAATAAGAAGTCAACTGTCTTTTGACGGTCAAAATAGATGCGCGATTGACAGGGGGAAATTAGGTTGGAGTTGCTGAGATTGGATATCGAATAGTCATTCAGTCTACTTCGCATGGGTAGGTTTATATGCGACGAGTCGATGCCCTTGAGTGTGTCTGCGACACCTGTCCACGCATCCAACTGCCAAGCACGCATGACTGTAGGAACAGTCTTTTCTGCTGCTTGCATAAGCACAACGTTGCATAATACAAGGATGCAACTGCAGAAATAATGCAATATGTGTCTATATTTACTCAAGTATACGTATATATTTCTTTAAACAATACTTCCCCAATTTATAATTGGGGTGCAAAGGTACAACAAAAAAAGCATATACGCAAGTGAATTGAATGAAAATATAATGTTTGTGTTACAAATTGAGCAATATGCATATATAAAATCCCCTCAGTTCACAAGAACCGAGGGGATGAGTATTTATGCTACTTGAATTACATTTCAGCTTTCTTGGCACAAGTTTTCTTCGTGGTTTTCTTAGCCTCTTTGAGTTGTTTCTCTAGTTTGGCAATCTCCTTCTCTTGGTTTTGAATAGTCTTGAGCAACTCATTGAGCTCTTCGTTCTCAATAGTGGTAGGATATTGCTCCTCTACGCGTTGAAGGAAATCAGAGAGAATGTTCATATAGTTGATAAACGCATCGTATGCCGATTCAAACTGGGTTGCGCCTTGGTCTATATGGTTCATAAAGTGTAGATAGTTGATATCTTGCAATATGAGCCAATCGTGCTTAAGTTGTTTGTCTTTGCAAAGATGCACGCGTTCTGCCACTGCATAGAGTTTTTGCACGGCTTCTTGTTGCAGGTCATTGCCATTGTAGGTGCTCAAATCTTTACCTTCGCCAGCCCACGTCAATGGATATGGCACTACTACAGCATCGCTTGCAGCAAACTTCTTTGCTACTTCGCTAGGAGTCATGAAGCCCATTTCTTGCTCCATCGCATAGTAAGGTAATGCTTTGAGGAAGTCAAAAATGCCACTAGTAGCAGATTGGCAAACTCCAAATGTCTCGGCACCAACCCAAATGTTGGCCACTTGCTCTTCTTCTGGCAGGGTTGCTAATGCGGTGGCGAATTTCTCAGCATCCATAGGGAAATTATGCCAAGCAGGGTCTGAGAAATGGAATGCTAACTCGTCGCTAAGCGTGGTGTTGCGGAGCAGTACTTTCAATTTAGGTGCTGCACTGCTACTATATACATAATTAGGACTCTTCCAACTGAGAATATGCTTTGCTCCTTCGGTCATAACTGCCTTAAAGCCCATCTTGTGAAGTTGAATGGCAATCTCATCCGAATAAAGAAGTTCAGTTAAACCTGCGGTTGTGGACTCTACGCCTAATAGCTGTTTGACAAGTGCTTGTTGACTTTGGAGTTGCTCAATAGCTTCGGTGTCACTATACACGCTCGCAAGCGAATAAGCATAAGGTGTGACAATAAACTCAACGCAACCAGTAGCAGCCAACTCCTTGAGTACATCAATCATCTCTGGAGCATATTGCTCAAACATCTCTAGCATGATGCCTGATACGCTCAATCCACAATGGAATCTACCTTTTGAAAGGCGAATCATCTCTGCCAATGTCTTGCAGAGTGGCATGTAAGAGGTTTGGATAAGCGATGCTACATGATCCTCTGTTTGCATGTCATCGTAGTAGTAATGGTCTTGACCAATCTCAAAAAAACGGTAGCGCTTCAATGTGTAGGGCGCGTGCATTTGAAAGCAAAAACAAATATTTTTCATGACTTTATTATTTTACAAATTAATTATTTCTTGGTTGTCTGTTAAAATACCTAGTCTTTAACTTCTAACCTTATTAAAATCCATTGATAACCATATCATAGATATGACGAACTTTTAATCCTACGTCATACCACTTGATATTGTTCACCTCATCACGACCTAGTTCGCGTAGTGATTTGTACATTGCAGGGTATTTTACAATTGCGTAAATAGCATCTGCCATAGCATCAATATCCCAATAGTCAGTTTTTATGACGTGGGAGAGGATCTCTGCACAACCTGATTGATGTGAGATAATCGATGGGCAGCCTACTTGCATTGCTTCCAACGGAGAAATACCAAATGGCTCACTCACACTTGGCATGATGTATACATCGGAGTCAGCCAATACTTCTTGCACTTGACGTCCGCGCATAAAACCAGGGAAGTGGAACTTATCTGAGATACCACGTTGTGCTACGAGGTCTATCATCTTATTCATCATATCTCCGCTACCTGCCATTACAAAGCGTACTCCATCAGTCTTTGCTAATACACGAGCAGCTGCCTCTACGAAGTACTCTGGACCTTTCTGCATCGTAATACGACCAAGGAATGTTACCAACTTGTCTTTGCGATCATGCTTTACAAACTCTTCTGGATTAGCCAGTGGTTCCACAGCATTGTGCACGGTGCTAACCTTGTGAGGGGGTTGACCATATTTCTCAATTACAGTACGGCGAGTGAGTTCGCTCACGCACATGATATGATCTGCTTCGTCCATACCGCGCTTCTCAATGGCGTATACAGTAGGATTAACGTTACCACGACTACGGTCAAAGTCGGTAGCATGCACGTGAATCACCAGTGGCTTGCCTGATATCTGCTTTGCAAATACGCCCGAAGGATAGGTCAACCAATCGTGACTGTGGATAATGTCAAAGTTCAACGCATGGGCTAATACACTCGCTACCGCTTCATAGTTACCAATCTCCTCGAGCAGGTTATCTGGATAACGTCCAGAGAATCCTACGCAGCCGAGATCATCAGTACCAATACGCGAGTAATCGTAATGGATATTGTTGCGTAGGTGGTAATACTCTTCTGGCGACATCTTACCTTCCATGCGTTGGCGAACATATTCATAGTCGTTGTCTTTCCACACTACAGGCACACTATTCGCGCCAATAATTTTCAAAAAAGATTGATCTTCATCACCCCATGGCTTAGGGATAACAAAGGTTATCTCCATATCTTCTTGTTGTGCCATACCGCGAGTCAAACCATAACTTGCCGTACCTAAACCACCTAAGATATGAGGCGGAAACTCCCAACCAAACATCAATGCTTTCATTTCTCTTCGTATTGTTTAAGGGTGTTACATACTTCAATTACGCTAGCTATGCTTGGCGCATAACTCATACCACCGTGTCCTTTAAATGGAGGGTTGCCGTCATACAATTCATTCAGAGTACCTACGCACAACTCACTCATCTCTGCCTCATAACCCGTCAACAAACGGCGGACAAAATTCTCGCCCGAGTGTTGATATACCTTCAGGTACGCAATGGCATATGCTGCAATTGTCCAAGGCCATACTGGACCATTGTGGAAATTCCTATCGCGCTCCAATTGACCACCGATATATACTGGACGATAGTTGCCGCTCTTTGGAGAGATAGTACGCAACCCCTTTGGTGTGTACAACTCTTTGGTGCATATGTCTACAACGGCCTTGCATTGACGGCGATCAAGAGGAGAGTATGGTAGCGATGCTGCGATAATTTGATTAGGACGAACTTCCTTGTTGTGATAGTCGCCATCCACGTAATCATCTAGATACATGCCGTTCCAGAAGGTCTTTATAAAACTATCTTTAGTAATCTCTGCTTGGTATTCCATCAAGTCGGCAATGTGCTCTTTGCCAAGGCAGCGTTGGATAGCGGCTGTAAATAGTCGAGCATTATACCATAATGCATTGATTTCCACCACATAACCAGTACGTGGCGTGATTGGCCTGCCGTTTTCTACTGCGTTCATCCATGTAGCAGGACGATCTTTGCCATCCACCCACAAAAGACCATTGTTGTGCAAGAATAGACGTGAGTGTTGTTGCCCGCGAATAAATAGCATTATGTCTATGATAAGTTGACCATACAACTTGGAAACTTCTTCCACTGAGGTGTAACTAGCATATTCTTGCAGTGCACGGATAAACCACAGCAATGCGTCGGGCTCGTCCATTCCGGTTAGTTTGCATGGCTTACCTTCCATAAAGTTGCGCACTTCTTCTACTGCAGTCTTGTTGACAATAGCGTCCCAATACTCTGGACGGTTGATACCCATTGTACAACCAGATACTGCCATAAATTCTTCGCGAGCAGACGCTTTAAACCAAGGATAACCAGCCAATAAGTAGCATTTGTCGCCTTCGCGTTTGTACAACTGTGAAGCAGCATTCGTCAAACAACCAAACATGTTATTACGAGCTACGCGACGGTCTAACTCCTTCTTCCATAATGTCTTAAGGGTCTTAGTGTTGACTTCGCTGATACCTGCCGAGAAAATCACACTCTCGCCTTTCTTCATTGGCATCTCAAAATAACCAGGTACCAATTGATCTTCTTTGTAGTCAAAACCACGTTCTTGTTCCTTATAATATTCTATACCTTTATACCAAGCAGGTGTGTGAGTGTATTCTACTTTCTTCGAACATTGCATAAACAATTCTGGGAAAGCACCATACATGCGGTTTGCACGACCATTTTCTACCTCACGCATATCGGTATTGGCATTGGTATTCTCTTTGGCTAAATCATGTACGCTACGGAATGCTAAATATGGTTTCAAACGCAAGGTGGTTGGAGAGTGAGCTTCTACTAGCGTGTAGCGAATCAGTACGCGTGGCTCAAAACTCACCAACATACGCTCTTTTGTTAGAATCACGCCACCCACACGATAGGTCGTCTTACTAATCACTTCACAATCAAACTCGCGAATATACTTATGTCCGTTGGGTGAAAAGTTATTCCAACCATACTTGTGCAGACCTAAGTTAAATTCAGCACCATGTTGAATCACGGTTTCGTCTAGACTACCCAATAATACGTAGTTGTCTTCTGGCAGTTCGCCGCTCAGAGGCAATACCAATTGCCCGTGATACTTACGTGTGTTACAGTCAATTAGTGTCGTGGAGTTGTAGGCACCCGCACGATTGGTGCGAATCATTTCCTTGCTCAAACTCCGCTCGAGATTGATCAGCAATGTCTTGTCAAAATTCAAGTAACTCATAACTTATAGTTTGTAACTCAATTAAATTTCCCATCATATTTCACCTCAGCATCCATGTAGAATTGACGTATCTGCTGCTCGTCATTGCGTTTGCAGATTAGCAGCACACCGTTTGATTCTGCCACAATGCTATCTTCCAAACCCTGAATCACTGCCAGTCGTCCTTTGGGCAATGTGACGATATTACCGTGACTATCGTAGTAAGTTGCATCGCAATGCAAGGTCACGTTTTCAGCTTCATCTTTTGCGCTCAAATCATACAATGATCCCCATGTCCCTAGGTCGCTCCAACCAAAATCGCTAGGCATTACATACACGTTTCTGGCTTTTTCCATCAATCCATAATCGATTGATATACTAGGACATGTGGGGAACATCTCTTGGATGAACTTATCTTCATTGGTAGTGCCCATTTGATCGGCACCTTGTGCAAACTTTTGAGCTAAATCAGGCATGTGCTCTTGCAGCGCAGCCTCGATAGACTGTAGACTCCAGATGAAGATACCTGAGTTCCACAAAAAGTCACCGCTCTCTAAAAATACTTTTGCTAACTCAAGGTTAGGTTTCTCTGTAAATGCTTTCACGTGGCATATTGCCTCCTCGTTTTTAACTTCCTCGCCCTTTTGGATATAACCATATCCTGTCTCTGGACGTGTAGGTTTCATACCCAATGTCACTAACGCATCATTTTCCTCGATAAAATCGAAGCAATTGGTAATAGTCTCTCTGAACTTGTCCTCTTGCAAAATCAGGTGGTCGCTTGCTGCTACCACGATATTTGCTTTCTTGTCTTCCATTCCTCGTCTCATCGCCTTGATTCGGGCTACTGCATACGCAATACAAGGAGCGGTGTTCCTACGAGCTGGCTCGCAAAGTACTTGATTAGACTGTAAATCAGGGATCTGCTCTAATACTTGATCGCGATATAAGATATTGGTCACAATCAAGATGTTTTCGATTGGAACTATCGGACGAAATCTATCAATAGTCATTTGCAGCAGACTGCGTCCTGTGCCAAAGAAATCTAGAAATTGTTTTGGTTTCTCGTTGCGGCTAAAAGGCCAAAAGCGACTACCAACGCCGCCGGCCATAATCACGCAATAATTGTTTTCTTTCATGATATATCGTTCTTTTTATTTACTTTAAACTAAATGCACACACAAATGCACACTCTTTCCAGCCGGCAAAGATACAACTTTTTTTTGATTTCTCCAACTTTTTTAGCTTTATTTCTTGTAATATGTTGTAAAACATTTATTTGCCCCAATCTCCTTTTGTCTCCATTCTCAACTTTCGACCTTCGACTTTCAACTTTCGACCTTCGACTTACAAATCTCTTATATTTACTTAGTGATTAGTTAGTGATTAGTTAGAGATTAGTTAGT
>JAEIGA010017683.1_pt1 | contig 10859 bp, 10 predicted proteins | sample 9270691 | NCBI WGS metagenome assembly JAEIGA01 (sample SAMN17057246, study PRJNA624740) | gut metagenome | biome: biome; isolation source: fecal sample | host: Bos grunniens | place: China: Xizang | collected 2019 | reverse complement strand
TTTCTTATTTATTTAAACTCATCTGGATTTTTAGGCAACTGAAGTTGCGAAAAATCCTATCTTCCCTTAAAATTAAGGGAAGAGAAAATGCTATTTGCTAAAAGGCGTGGCTTAATCTCGATGATAGGGGTGTTTGGCAATAATGGTTTGAATACGGTATATTTGCTCGGACAAAACAGCACGCATTAACATATGGGGCAAAGTCAGTTTGCCGAATGACAAGATTAAATCAGCTTTATCTCTGGTTGATTGAAGATGACCGTCGGCACCACCGATTAAAAAACAAATTTCCGATGTTCCGTTCAGTTGCCAGTTTTCGACAATGCTTGCCAGTTCGGTTGATTTCATATTTTGACCGCGTTCATCCAAAACAATTACCTTAGCACCGTTTTTTATAGAGCCGGTTAAAAATTCGGCTTCATCACTTTGATTGGAATTGTCTTTTTCTTTGATGCTTATTTGCCAGTTTGAGCGTTTGACATATTCTTCAATAATGGCGTATTCCGGTGAATTTTTTTTGCATTTGCCGATGGCTATAATATTTACTTTCATTTGTATACCACCATATTAAATACATTTTGTAAAAAGAATAACGAAATATAACAAATGAGCGCAGATAAAAGAGGTGCGACAATCCAACTTAATACAATTTTGCCCAAAACATTCCAATGAATGTCATTACCGCCTTTGGCTATTCCGATACCGATAACCGCACCGACGACGGCTTGGGTGCTTGATACCGGTACCAAGGGGATGGTCGGCAAATTGTGTGAAGACAAAAAGTTAAATAACTCTTGTGATGAAAACAAAAACAGCACAATGCCTTGGGATATAACAACAACAAATGCCATCAAAGGCGACATTTTAATAATACTGTTGCCGATAGTTTTTATAACTTTTTGCGAATAAGTGAAAATTCCTACCGATATGGCGATTGCTCCCAAAAAGAACAGAACTTGTGCCTTGTTTAGCACAATATCAAAAGGAAATGTTACGGATGTTATGGGGGCTGAGGGAACAAAAACACCCATAACATTGGCGATATTGTTAGCTCCTAAAGCATAAGCACCAAAAGCTCCGGCAATAATCAAACCTATGCGTGTGTATTGGTCGCGTCTGATAAGATGCGTGTTTGATTTTTTGCAACATTGTTGAATTATGCGATATAAAATAATAGCGATAAAAGCGGCAATGATAGGACAGAAAATCCAAGTACCGACAATTTTGGTCAAGACACTGTAATCAGTCGGTTTTCCGGCATAAAGGTTCCAACCGATGATGGCACCGACAACGGCTTGAGATGTTGAAACCGGCATAGATATTTTTACCGACCAGCAAATGGCGATAGCTGCGGCCATTGCTGACATAAACGCGCCGGGAAGAGTATTGATACTACCAAGTTCGCCCAATGTTTCGGCACCGCCCGAGCCGGCATGAACCGCGCCGATGATGATAAAAAATGAGGCAATAGCGGCGGCGGTCTTAAAACGAATCATACGAGTTGCAATGGCTGTGCCAAAAATATTAGAAGCGTCACTTGCGCCCAATGACCAACCTAAAAACAAACCTGAACTGATAAAAAATAAAAATAAAGCGTCCATCAGATATCTCTTTTAATGGCAAAAATAAGTAATTGATCAATAAAATCCTCGGCTTCGTCAGCAATTTCGGCAATGCCGTCAATGAATTGACGAAGCTGGATTTTTTCGGCCAAAGAACAAGGAGAAGCAAAAACTTCTTCAATCAATTTTCGAGAACAGGTATCCGACTCATGTTCTAAAAAATATACTTTTTGGGCGTAATCACGCATGGTGGTCAAATCTCTGAAATAGGCGCGAGAGGCTTTGCACATACATTCGGCACATTCGGAACTTAGTTTGCCCAATTCTTTGAACAGCGAACGGTATTCATCACAAATAAAAGGTTTTTGTGCATAAAACATATAAGTTACTTCTTCAAATTTGTTTATGACATTATCCAAATTTTCGACCAACTTTAATACATCGGCGCGCAAATCCGGTAACAAATTTTGAGAATATAAATGATTTTCAATGTCGCGACGAAGTTTATCGGCGTCATGCTCGATTTTTTTGATTTGTTTGGAATATTTTTCAAAATCTTTGTCTCTGCCTGATTTTAAGTAATGGCGAATTGCCTTATTAAAGGCTAGAGAAATATCGATAAGCTTGTCATGAAAATGGTCTATTTCATTTTCTAAAGCCTTGGTTTTTGATAGTAGCGACATATTTATATGAAACATTTTTATTACCTTTTATATTGTTTTTTTTATCTTTACTTCTTATTTATACTTATATTTTTATATATTATCAATATTATTTATTTTTATCTTGTAAATAATATTTTGATTGTATATGATAACCTTGGTTTTGAAAAAATATTATAATATTATAAGGAAAACAAAATGAAAAAATTAAATGCATTATATGTATCTTTAGCTGCATTGGTTTTGGCTGTTGTAGCTTTGGTTATGAATATTGTTTGCTGTGCATCAGGTGAAAAAGCTGATGTGGAAGCTGCATTGATGGCTAAACCGGAAATGGTTATCAATGCTATGCAAGCATATGAAGTACAACAACGCGAAGAAGCTATGAAAAAAGCTGAAGAAAATATCAAAGCTAATGCTGATGAATTATACAATCGTGCCGGTGACGGTATTTTGGGTAATCCTGAAGGCAAAATCGTATTGGTAGAATTCTTTGATTATTCTTGCGGTTTCTGTGGAAAATTGTACCCTGCTTTGAAAGAAGTTATTGCTAACAATCCTGATTTGAAAGTTGTTGCTAAACCTATGGCTTTCTTGTCACCTGCTTCTAAATATGCTGCCGAAGCTTCTTTGGCCGCTGCAGAACAAGGCAAATTTGCTGAAGTTTATTCTGCAATTTTTGAAACAGAAGGTCGCTTGAATGAAGAAAAAATCAATGCTGCTTTGGAAAAAGCCGGTGTTGATATGGAAAAAGTTAAGGCTGATATGAAATCTCAAAAAGTTCAAGATACTTTGAGATCTGTTTCTGAATTGGCCGGTAAAATCCAAGTTAACGGTGTTCCGACATTAGTGTTGAACAACAAAGTTTTGCAAACTCTTGACGCCGCTACAATTCAAAAGGCTATTGATGAAGCAAAATAATTTAGCTTGAAAATATTTAAAAAAGCTGTTCTTTAATTTTGAGAGCAGCTTTTTTTTGTGAACATTTGAAGTATCACTTGTGTTTTGCGAATAAAAAAACTATATATATCCATATGTGAAAATTTTTTATTTAAGGATTATAAAATGGGAATGGGGAAAAACTTACTTATTTGGGTTGCCATATTTGTTATTTTGTCTTTCGGTTCGGCTATGTTTGGTGGTGATATGTCAAAAGCCAGTGCCGAAAAATTGGCTTTTTCCGAGTTTATGGACAGGGTTGAAAACAAACAAATTTCCGAAGTTACAATTTCCGGTGCCAGTATCAATGGTGTGGCTACTAACGGAACTCGTTTTTATACCTATGCTCCGTATGATCCGTCTATGGTTGAGAATCTTCGCAAAAATGATGTGAAGGTAAATGCCATGCCCGAAGATAATACCGGTGATAATCTTTGGGGAATGTTTATTTCGTGGTTTCCGATGTTGCTTTTAATCGGTGTTTGGGTGTTTTTTATGCGCCAAGCCAATGCCGGTAATAATAAAGCGATGAGCTTCGGAAAGTCGCGCGCCAGACTTATTGAAAATACCAAAAAAGTTACTTTTGCCGATGTAGCGGGTGCCGATGAGGCAAAACAAGAGCTTGAAGAAGTGATTGACTTTTTGAAAGATCCGGCAAAGTTTCAGCGTTTGGGCGGTAAAATTCCGAAAGGAGTTTTGATGGTTGGCCCTCCGGGAACAGGTAAAACTTTGTTGGCCAAAGCTGTGGCCGGCGAGGCTGATGTGCCATTCTTTTCAATTTCGGGTTCCGATTTTGTGGAAATGTTTGTCGGTGTGGGTGCAAGTCGTGTCAGAGATATGTTTGCACAAGCTAAGAAAAACGCACCTTGTTTGTTGTTTATTGATGAGATCGACGCGGTCGGTCGTCATCGCGGTGCCGGTCTTGGCGGTGGTAATGATGAACGCGAGCAAACCTTGAACCAATTGTTGGTCGAAATGGATGGTTTCGAAGAAAAAGAAAATGTCATTTTGATTGCCGCAACTAACCGTCCCGATGTTTTGGACCCTGCTTTGTTGCGTCCGGGAAGATTTGACAGACAGGTTACCGTTACCAATCCAGATAAAAAAGGTCGTGAAGAAATATTAAATGTTCATGTCAAAAAAGTGCCTTTGGCCAAAGATGTAAACTTGTCGGTAATAGCCAGAGGAACTCCGGGATTTTCGGGTGCTGATTTGGCAAATTTGGTGAATGAAGCTGCGTTGCTGGCTGCCAGAAAGAACAAAACTAAAGTAACTTCAAAAGATTTTGATGAAGCTAAGGATAAAGTTTTGATGGGGGCAGAACGCAAATCAATGGCAATGGATGAAAATGAGAAAAGGTTGACTGCTTATCACGAAGCCGGTCATGCTATTTGCTCGCTGTTTGTCGAAGAAACCGACCCGATACATAAAGCGACAATTATTCCGCGCGGTCGTGCTTTGGGTATGGTGCAACAATTGCCGGAAAAGGATCAATATTCTTATTCTAAAACCAAGATGCTTTCTCGCCTCATTATTACTATGGGTGGGCGAGTGGCTGAAGAATTGAAATTCGGTCCGAAAAAAATAACCTCCGGAGCTTCTTCGGATATTGCTGCGGCTACAAATTTGGCTCGTTCAATGGTTACCGAATGGGGAATGAGTGAGAAACTCGGTCCTGTGCTATATGCTGAAAATACCGGCGAAGTATTTTTAGGCAAATCGGTAACTCAGAGCAAAAATATGAGTGAGGAAACAGCCAAGCTTGTTGATGCTGAAATCAAATCACTTGTTTTGGGCGGTTATGAAGGAGCTAAAAAGCTTTTGTCCGAACACAAAGAAGACTGGGAAAAACTTTCCGAGGCTTTGATAGAGTACGAAACCTTAACCGGTGAAGAAATCAAAGATATTCTCGCAGGAAAGCAAATTGCCAAGTCAAATGATGTTCCGGTTGCAGAGGAGAAAAAGACTAAGGCGTCTATTCCTGAGTTATAGTAAAAAGGTTGTATAACGGCTCATCTAGAAGCCAAAATATGCAAATAACCGGCTCGGTCATGTAGTATTACCTACACTCGCTCGCCGGTTTTTTTATTTTGACTTTATCTGAACCATTCTCCAACCTTTTTGAAAAAAAACTCGTATAAAAGTTTTCTAGAGCCATTTTCTGCAGGTTCGAAAAATTCATGTAGGTCTATCTACACTAAAATTTTTCTCACTTTGAAAATAACTCTATAAATTCTTTTATCCGAGTTTTTTGTATGACGGACTGCTAATACAAAAATTTCAGCACGGCGAAATGCTCATGTACTTCTTTTGTACACTCCGCTTTCGCCGTCTTTATTTCTTATTATTGACCTCATTCTCCGAGTTTTGAGGTAAATTTGTGTAAAAAAAAAGGCATTTTTTTTGCTTAAAACTTAGGATAGTTAATTGAAAATTTAATATTTTTTGTTATCTTGCAGTTAAAATTGGCATAATTTAGATTTGTTTTTAAGGAAGAATCTTATGGAAACACAAGTTTTACAAGAAGTTGCAAACAATTCATCGATGTGGGATTTGCTTTGGTCATCTGATATGGTAACAAAGGCCGTTTTAGTGGGCCTTATTCTTGCGTCGGTTTGGTCATGGGCAATTATTTTTGAAAAATTCGGTACTTTGCGTCAATTAAAGAACAAAACCGAAAAATTTGAAGAAAAATTTTGGTCGGGTGGATCATTAGACAGACTTTATGACTCTTTGGGCGCTCATCCGAAAGAACCGATGGCTAATATGTTTGTAGCTGCCATGAAAGAATGGAAACGCACTAATATCTTAAAATCTAAGACAGACAGAGGTTTACGAGGTGTGTCTTTGCAACAACGCATTGAAAAAGCGATGCTTGTATCAATGGATAAAGACCTAAATTCTTTGGAAACTCGTTTGGGCTTTTTGGCTTCGACCGGTTCGGTAGCTCCACTTGTTGGTTTGTTCGGTACGGTTTGGGGTATCATCAACAGTTTTAATGCGATTGCCCTAACACAAAGTAACTCATTATCAGCTATGGCCCCCGGTATTGCCGAAGCTTTGTTTACAACTGCCTTTGGATTGATTGCGGCTATTCCGGCGGTGGTGGCTTATAACAAAATTTCTTCAGATTTGGATAGATATGCCAAAAAATTGGAAGCATTTATGTCAGAATTTTCGACAATTTTATCTCGTGAAATTGATGATACGGCAATCAGAGCCGAAATGGCAGGGGAGTAGTTATGAAAATAAATACAAGACGCCGTTCAAGCAGGTATCAACTAAACTCTGAAATCAACATTACCAATTTGATGGATGTGATGATGGTGTTGTTGGTGGTGTTTATGGTGGCGGCGCCGTTGATGACTTCGGGTATTGCCCTTGATTTGCCAAAAGTCGGGGGAAAAAATTTGGAAGGGCAGGATACTTCAATCAATATCAGTGTCGATAAAGAAGGATATTACTATATCGGACAAACCGAGGTTCCGGCGGATAAGATTGTGGCTAAGCTTAATGCCATAAAAGAAGAAAATAATGATGTTACGGTTACAATTTCCGGTGATGGCGGTGCCGAGTATGGCAGAGTTATCGGTCTGATGGCAATATTGAAAGAGGCCGGTTTTGATAAGGTTGGGCTAAAAACCGAACCTAAGATGATAAATAGGAAAAAATAAGAGCAAATGACTTCGGGATTAAAAAAATCGATTGCATTGCACCTGGCATTTTTGTTGCTATGGATTATTGAGGTGCCTATGTTTTGGTGGAACAGGTCTGATCCGTCAAATGCACCGATTATTGTTGATTTGAAAGATATTAAAATCTCGGAGATGACCAATCTTCCGCCTAAAGCTAAGTTTGGTAAAGAGGATAAAGAGGCTTCGAAGGTTAAGCGTAAAATCGAAAAAAAATATACCAAAGAAGAAACATCGGAACCCGAGCCGGTAAAAGAAACAAAAACCGAGCCTAAGGAAGAAAAAAAAGAGGCCGTTGCGGAAGAAAAGCCTAAAAAAGATTTTTTGGTAGCGCCTCAACCGAAAAAGCCGCAGATGAAAAAACAAGCAAAAAAAGATGATGCAAAAAAGAAAAAGCAAGCTGCTAAGAAGCCTAAAAAAGAAGAGAAAAAAGACGAGCCGACATTGGCAAATCCCTTGAAGAGTTTGTTGGCCAGTGTCGATGCTTTGGAAAAAGAAACCAATAAGTCGCAAACCGCAACAATTAAAGAAGGAACTGATGTTGCTAATATGGGGGTAGAGGGTGGAACGGCAGGTTCGTATTTTAGCGAACTTTCAATTTCGGAAATGGATGCATTATCAGGACAGCTGAGAGCTTGTTGGAACTTAGATCCCGGTGCGATGGGTATTGAAGATATGATTATCGAGATTAAGGCGCAACTTAATCAGGATGGCGGTGTTTATTCGGTTGAGGTGTTAAATAAGGCTCGATATACAACGGACAGTCACTTCCGCTCAGTTGCTGATAGTGCGGTAAGAGCCGTGCATATTTGCGCGCCATATAAACTTTTGTCGGAAAAATATGCATACAAATATGAGGAATGGAAAGTTTTGCGCTTGAGGTTTAATCCGATAGATCAGTCGGTGAAATGATAAAGTATGAGTATTTTTGAAAAAAGTGCTTGATTTATAAAATATTTTTTTGTAATAATTAGTTCGCGCGATAGGGGTATAGCTCAGTTGGTAGAGCACCGGTCTCCAAAACCGGGTGTCGTGAGTTCGAATCTTACTGCCCCTGCCAATAAAAAAGCCACCTTAAAAGGTGGTTTTTTTATTGGCAATAGGGAAAGTTATGGTTCGAACTTTTGAAGAAAGTGAGTTTGAATACAAGCAAAAGCGATATGTTACAGACATAAAGAAAATTTTGGGTTGTAATATATGTATGGATATTATTACATTATAAAACTACTATATTTCCATTTCCTTATTAGTGCGTGAATATGATGCATTTGCTCTATATTTTCCCAAACTCTTACTATTTTCATATTCTTTCATATAGGTTATAAAGCGCACTTTTTCTAAATTATTATTGTTATCCAAATTTTTTATTTTTTTTAAGGAAAACAAAATTGCCAATTTTTTAGCAGTATGAGCATTTATATGAATACCTGTGTTATTTTGTTGATTTATTTTATTATATGCATTTATTACATCAACTCCAAACTTATCTCCTAATTGCCCAGCTCTCATCAAATATGCAAAATCTGTATAAATATCTTTTGTTCCGACATCTCCAAAATCAATGACAGATAATCTTTGTGAATTTTCATCATACAACAAATTATCTTTTATTAAATCACTATGACAACGAGCAGTTGTTTTACCTAAATTGGGGTCATTATCAATATCTGACATTACCTGCTTGACCTGAGCTTGTATTTCAGCCGGTAATAAATCCAACCTTTCTTTTATCTTTTTTTCTTTTCCATTAAATACAGTTAAACTATAAGATGATGAAACATTATGAGATTTAGAAATTTTTTGGTTATGTAAATAGTATAAAAATTGTCCTAAATTTTCAGCAATTTCTTTTTGTTGTTGCTCAGGCAATTTTTCTAAAACATCTTTTGATAGTTCCTTACCTTGAATAAATGTTGATATCATAACATCTTCACCAGCAATATTCTTCATTTGTGAAATTGGAAAATTGCAATTTGTATTTGCTTCAACTAATAACGAAGTAATTTCGATTTCTTTATCACACTCCTCTTTCCATTTATCTTTGTCATCTGTCTTACAATGTTTTATTACAAGAATATTGCCGTTCTCATCTTCTACCAAATCAACAGAAGATGAAGCTCCCTCCCCTAAATGTCTTATAAATTTATATTCTTTGTTGGTATCTTTCATAGATAACATCCCTTATAAATATTACCTATATTATACATTAATTTAATTAATTTTTCAAGTTTTGCAATTATCACGATTCCTCAAGCAAATAATAACCATTATGCGGTGGTTAATTCCATTTATTGACCTTTGCAAATATGACAATATTCTTTTGGTAATAATGCGTTGCCCTTTATCTATTAAATGATAAAGATTGCGATTTATTGCTTCTTTATTGTCAAATTCCTCATAAAGTGAATATAACTCATTTAGATTATGTATTGGTATGATAATTTTATCATCAGAGTGATACACAATATCATTAAAAAATAGCGTTTTTTGAAAAATTTATATATATAAATAAGTTGGTTGTAGAAAATATAACAGGGTTTCTTACTGCCCCTGGGAAATAAAAAAGCCACCTTAAAAGGTGGTTTTTTTATTGGCGATAGGGGATGTTAGGTTCGAACTTTTGAAGAAAGTGAGTTTGAATACAAGCGATGTGATATCGCTAAATATGAGAGGTTTCGAATAAGTTGACTTATTTGTAAAATCTGCTATAATAAGCGCATACGGTTATATGTGCGGAGGTAAATATGCCTGAAAATGAAAGTCTTACAGCTTTTAAAAAAAGATGGGAAATTCAAAAAGCTAAAGATACTAAACTTATGGAAAATGAGAAATATGATATTACGGGGTATGAGCGTCAATTTGAGATGATGAAGAAAAATTGGGAAGAACTAGGTAGAACCTCGAGTATCCTTTTTGGAATAGGAGACAAACCTGCAAAATATTGCGAAGCGTTTGGACGATTGCTTCAAGTTGAAATGAAAAAAAATAATGGGCAATTGACTGAAGAAATGGTAAAAAATATTAGTGTTCGTGCTGGTGAGTTTGGTTTGCGGATTGGTAATGAGTTCCATTTAGTCGGGTGGAAATATAGCCAACTATTGCAACAGTTTGAGGGTTATAAATTCAGTACTTATGATATAAAAAGAATAACTTGGTCAGATAGAGCTCATGGTGTTTACGATAAATATAGAGAGCGTATAGAAAAATCTGAAGGTCAGGAAAGACAAAATGTTATGGCTGATATGTTGGTAGATGTTTTTGTCGGTAATAATGACAAGTTAGAAGATTTTTACAAGAAGTTTAATGATTCTGACAGTTTTAAGGATTATCATGTGAAGGGTATATGTCCTGGATTTAAGGCAGTTAAGGATTTGACTTTGAGTGATTTTGCGGATGCTTGTACCGTGGCTATTAAACATGCACAAACCCAAAAAGTAACAAACAACAATTTAAACACAGGTAGACTTAGGTAACAGTTGTTAATATCATAAGATTTAAACAAGCAAAAACGAGAGCCGCAGAAGCTCTCGTTTTTTTAGTTAAAGTCAGACTTCTTGAAACAATTCATCATAACCGTCAAGCAAAAGAAGTAGCTTTGTTTTCATGTTGGTAGGCTCTTTTTCGATGCCGTCAGGAGTTAGGATGAAAAACTTGTCATGGAGTTTGTCGAAAGCTCGCGATAGATCCCATTTGTAATCAGGCCAATTGAATTTCCATCCGTTCGGCATGTCAATGAACCAAAATTCATCGGTGTCGGAAATTTGTTCCAAGCCGAGATTTTTGAGGTAAACATTGATAATGTCCTTGTGACCCAAGATGAACTCAATTTCTGATTTTGTCGGAATGTATCGAGTGGATCTTGAATGACCACAATGCGCCATATTAAGAGCATAGATAATGTTGTGGGTGTCAAACATCGATTGATTTTTGTGATCGCGTTTGATACTGAGCTTCAGATCTTCAATTTGTAAAATTGCCGGTAATTCCGGATGTTCTTTTTCGAT
>JAEIGA010017682.1_pt1 | contig 10859 bp, 10 predicted proteins | sample 9270691 | NCBI WGS metagenome assembly JAEIGA01 (sample SAMN17057246, study PRJNA624740) | gut metagenome | biome: biome; isolation source: fecal sample | host: Bos grunniens | place: China: Xizang | collected 2019 | reverse complement strand
TTTCTTGATTTATTAAACAGATCTGATTGTACATCAAGTCCTCCTAAAGATTGCATAATAAGATTCAACTTCTCATGGATAGTAGTATTATTCTCTTTATTTATATACTCTTGTTTATGAGCTTCAGCCTCTTTAATCTGTAATTCAATACAATCTGTTATTTCCTTTAATGACGCATATGACTTTCCCCATATTCCTCCGAATTCATCCGGACGACTGTCTATAAAATTCTTAAGTTCAATAGACATATCTGTAGGAAATCCTCTATCATTGAAGTCTACATCATGATCATTAAAAAGGTCCCTAACACTCCCCTGTTTAGCCAATTCATAAACAAACTTATACGGTTCTTTAATATCGTTTCCATTAACATCAACCATATACTCTGGTTCTTTACTTGCCCATTGAACATCTTGAGAAGGCATCATCGGACGTATCCATCTCCAAGGGGACTTATCGTTCTTTCTATACTCTATGTACAAAACGCTTGTTCTACTCATACTTTACAATTTTAACTATATACATAAAATAGTAATATAAGAGTTTATTTTTATATAAGTTTGATATAATATTGTATGAAAAAAATAGACAAAATACTTCAAGAGCATTATATACATGAGGATTACGAACTTGAGAAATTCATAGAATCTTTTTATGAAAATAAAGAAGATGTTGAGAAACTTAAGTCAGTATATAGAAATAGGAGAATTGATGAAGCACAAGCATTAACTAGTAAGATCGATAGAGTAGTTCTTATTGGTGAAATGCGATTCAAAAGTCTTAGAAAGGTTTGCAATAAGTTAGATTATGCTGACCCAACTAAACTTAGTTATGATATTAAAGATGGACAGATTAAGGTTGACGACGGAGAATATAGATTTACATTAAAAGAATCTGACAAGAATGGTACTATTGTAATTGTCCGTTCAGGGTATAAGAACCCAATGATTCAATTCTTATTGAACCAGATGATGGATATGGGATTTACTGTGATTAATGATCAAATGTTTGTAAATATCTCTAATAACAAATATCTTCTTGCAATGCTATTAAAGAAGAATAATATTCCACAGCCTAAATTTGTTCTTGTTTCTCATAGAGACATTAATAAAGAAGATGATAAACCATTACAAGAAAAACTTAAGAAGCTATATAATAAAATAGATGATGATACAAAGTTTGTATGTAAGCTTTTAAGTGGACATGGAGGTAAGGGAGTTTTCGTATGTAAGAAATCTAATATCAATGGAATTCTTCAGTGTCTATTTGCAATAGATAACGAATGTCAAGTTCTTGTACAGGAGTTTTGCGATATTGAGGGTGGCGATATTAGAGTGAACGTAGTAACATTGAACGGTAAGCAAGAGATATTTAATGCTGGTATGCGTACTAAAGGAGATAAAGACTTTAGAACAAACCTATCATTAGGAAATACTCTTAAAGAAGATGTTAAACTTACACCTGAACAGAAAAGAATAGCATTAGATACTGCAAAAGCTTCTGGACTTATTTGGTGTGGGGTGGATTTAATGCCACTTAAAAACGGTAAGACATATGTTGTAGAATATAATGGTTCACCTGGACCAATGTCTGATTTGAATATGACTCAAGAAGATTTAGAAAAGTCTAATGAAGTATTCTATAGTAAATTCCTTGAAACAATAAATAAGATGTATTAAGATTATGTTAAGAATAACTAAGAATGGAGATAATTTAGAAATTAAAAATGTAGTTTGCTTCTTTGTTTCAAGTGAAGTTCCTGCTCCGTATGAAGAAGTAAAGAAACTAAAAGAAGAAGATTGGTCATACCAAGACTATCTTACTGTTGCTTGTCATAAACTAAAATACAATCTTATTTGGCTTAATAAGAAGTTTGTTCAATGCGTCTATAAAGATAATGTCATTAATGTAGATGATCCAACAACTAATGTTCATATTTCATTCAATAAAGATAATGTTAAAGACACTATAATATTCCAAGGACAAGCAAATGACGAACCAGGAGTAAATTATGAAATGTTATTAAGAGCATTTGAATATATGAAGTTCTATATGCTTAATACGTTTGATGAGATTCGCATAGCTTCAGATAAGATTCTTTCTGCAAATCTCTTATCATCTAAAGGAATTCCTCAACCTAATTATGTTTTAGTGACAAAGGAAATTATGCAAGACGATGATGCTAAAGGTTATTCGACTAGAGAAAGCTTTTGGAAATTACTTGATTCTTTATATCCTGAAAATGAGAACGTAAATGCTGCAGAAGAAAGAAAATATGTCGTTAAGATTCTTGGAGGTTCTTTGGGTATTGGGGTATTTATCTGCTGTCATTGTGAGATTGAAGCAATTCTACAAGCTATTTTTGAATTAGATCCTGAACGTGAACTTATCATACAGCAGTTTAAGAAAAATACTGGTGATATCAGAGCGCATGCATTCTCTGTTGACGGTAAGAATTATGAGATTGTAGCTTGTATGAAACGTAATAAGATTGACAAAGACTTTAGAAGTAATGTTTCTTTAGGTGCTACAACTAATGAGATTGATCTTACTGATGAACAGAAAGAAATCATATTAGATACTGCTAGATTAAGCGGTTGTCGTTGGGTAGGTGTTGACTTAATGGACTGTGAAGACGGTTCTAATGTTGTTATCGAATATAATTCTTCACCAGGAGTTCAAGGTATTTCTCAGCAGATAAAGAAGAATATGTTTACTCTAATATTAGAGAAGATTGATAAATGGTTTAAAGACAATAAAGATCCTGAACATCCTTGGGCTGATTACGCTAACAATACTAATATTTATGTTCAATATGCACCAGAAGTAATAGAAGAACTTTTGCCAGTATGGGGAGTATTAGGTGAATCTAGACGTAAGATAATGGAGACTTGTATGACATTTGTTCCAGGAACACAATATAAGATGCATGGTAAGAATACGCGTGAGGATGGACTTGATTGTTCTGGTTATGTAGCTAAAGTATTTAAAGAAGCACATAATTTAGAATTACCTCCTATGTGTGTAGAATACTTTACTATAAAAGCTAATGGATTATGGGAAATGATTGATGTTGCTGAACTTCAACCAGGAGATATTGGGGTTCTTAATGATACAACAAAGAACAATCATTGTGGTATTTACGCGGGCAATGGAAAATGGTTTGAAAATAGTTTTGTTTACGGTGTTCAATTGACCGACTTTACAGGGTTCAAACATTTCTTTAGAATAAAAAATATGGATTAATATATGTTAAAAGTTAAGATAAACGAGAAGTTAAATGTATCAAAACCTACAAATAACGGAACATTATTACAGAGAATAGAAAATGCATTACCTGAACTAGAAGAAGCTATTGTTGAACGATTAGGAGATCCAAAATTAAGAAATTTTGATTTTGGTTTGACTGTAACAGAATCAGAAGATAGAAACGGAAAGCCAAGATTTGAAATAACATCAGGTAACTTAGTAGAATTGACAGGACCGATAGGAAAAATAACATATGATGAATTCATATTTACAACATGGGGTGGTACTATTACAGATACAGGAAATGAAATATGGTTCAATCCTAAATTTGAGTTCCATTACGTAAATGGAGGATCAAACGGTAACGATGCATTTTGGGGAAGTTTATGGTTTATATTAGAAAACGATAGTTGGAAATTAGGTAGACCGATAAGTTAATAAAATATGGGCGCTATATGCGCCCATTTTAATTCTGTGGTATATCATTTAACTCAGGATTTATCCAAACGTAAAAGTTAATTAGATATATATTTAATGAAAGAAAGCTTCTTAAAATTAAAATGGGGTGATAAAACACCCCATTTCTTTATTCTATAATTAATTCATTGTTACACCATTTTTGATATTCTCGTTTTAAAATATCTATATTAGCTTCAAAGAAGAATAAATCGTTATATTCATCTAAACCTTCTGAAACTCTTTGTTTCTTCAACTCTATTCTTTTAGCTGCTAAAAGATATGCTAAATCTTCAAGGTCCTTTGGATCTGGTCTTTCTTCTTCATATTCATTAGCTAACCAATTTCTGAATTTTCTAAATAAAGTCTGTTTCTTAACTCCACCAAGATAGTTGTTTTCAATTCTTATAAGGTTATTAGCAATCTTCTCAAGTTCTTTTTCTTTAATTTTACCATCTTCTCCAAGAAGGATTTTTCTTAATGACTTATGATCCTGAATAAACTTCTTAACTTCTTCATCATTCTCCATAATATCTTTATACTGCGTCATTACTTCTTGGTGATGTTTCTTAAGTTCTTCAGTATTTGTCTGCTCAGAATATTTGCGACCTCCATTACGACCGATTAACTTATCTGACGCATATTGTCCACCTAAGTATTTAGTAACTGTCTTTGGATTATTAAGAATATCTGTAATTTCTTCATTAGTAAATCCACCAAAGTCGTCGCGTTCTTTACCTTTACTTACTGATTCTTTGTTTTCTTCCCAGTGACCTGAACGTTCTCCCCAAGAATCATTTGTACAAGGACTATCTATTGTCATCTTCATAGAAGCTTTAATAGATTCATTAATCATCTTACCGAACATATTAATAATCTGTTCAAGACTCATTCCTCCATCAATAGGTAAGAATTCAAGTCGTGAGAAAATACCTTTAGCATAGTAAAGACTAGCTCGTGGACCTTTAGTCTTTGTTTGTCTTGCTAAGTCACCTCCAACTAACATCAATGGACTGAAGAACATTACTGGATATAGTTTGTTTGAATCATTTTCAGAAGTTTCTTCAGTATTGTTATTTTCTTCAGCTTCATTTATGATTGATCTATATACATGCTCCATCGCTTCGTTAGTTTTCTTCTTACGAGGTTTACTAGGTTGTGCAGCTTCAGACGCAAACTTATCAGTAGTCATAAATACAAGAACTTTATCATCAGATTTTCCATCTTTAAACGCTTCAATTCTCTCTTTAATAGTATTTAGCTTCTTTTTGTCCTTTCTATTTAGATTACCCTTATCTGACAATTCCCTTTCAGCAGCCTCAAGAAGTTTGAAGTTATTAGCTACAATTCTTTCCATCTGACCAATAGCTTTAGGATTCTTATCTTTATACTTAGAGACAAATTCATTATATGGTACTTCTTCTACGCTGTCACCGTCTGATCCAATTTCATATACATGGTAACCTGTTCTTCCACTACCTAATCTTAAATTAAATCCACCATATTTCTTAATATATGATAATGCAATAGGTCCAATACCAGCAAATGACCAGCTATTAACAAACGACTGAATAGGTTCTTTAATAACGGTCTTAACAGTATCTTCGAAATCTGTAACTTTACTAAACATATGGAACCAACCACTAGTTCCAGCATCAGCAGCTACTGTATTTACAGCATTCACGACTTTATCAGCCATTTCTTGGGTAGCATCGCCTTTAATAACTACTTGGAAGAAAGTACCTGCTGCACCGTCTGATGATTGTTGTAATGCTGTATTTGTTACTTGAGAAATATCAATATTTGATGGATCAACTCCAGTAAGTTTGGCAATCTGTTCAATATAATCAGCTCTACCAATTTTACCTAATGTTGCGCCATCAATACCAAATGCAGTAACACCTGGAGTATTTACGTTAATCTGTTCTGCAGCATTAAGTACTTTCATTGAACCTCCAATCTTTTCATTAGCAAGTTTTTCTGTCGCATCTCTTAATTCTTTACCAGCAATATCTTCAGTATGCTGAAAATCGTTTGTTTCAGAGAGTTTAAATTCTCCATTATTGTTGTTATTATCAAAGTTTTCTTTACCTTTATCAGATGCTTCCTTTTCAGGTGAAGTGGTTTCAACAATTCTTTCTAATGTCTTGTCTTTAGCAGCTAACATTGCTTCATACCCTGCAGTATTTTCTCCTGTAACCGATTTATAGAAATCATTAAGTAATGACGTAACACTTTGTACTACTTCCGAAGGTAATACTGTATCAGCTGCTCCTTCAACAATTTTCTTAGTTATTTCCCAACCATCTGCAAGTGAATTACCTAATGTCTTCACAGAGAAATACATCATAATGAAGAACAACGCCCAATGAATAGCCTTCATCCAACCTGGTTGTTTCTTAAACTCTTCACTCTTACACTTCTTGATCATATCTCTAACCTGTTTGTATATTGTACGAGATGACCAAATTACCTTAGCGATTACTTCAACGATTGCTCCTGCTAATGGGCCTGCGATAAGAGTAACGACTGCCGGTAAAACAATAGTAACACCGACATATGCTGCCATTTGTATAATAACCTTAATACCAGCAGCTTTCAATCCTGCAAGCTTACCTCCTCCATTACTAGTTTTAGCATCTGATGCTTGTCGATAAACATTTTTATCTTTAGATGATTCTTCTTCTGACTTCTTGTCTTTATTTCTGCTAAACCAACCTTCGTTAATTTCAGTAGCTAAGGATTCATAAACGTTTTCTTTTGCTTTCTGCTCATCTTTAAGTGCCGCTTCAACTTTATCTACAAATTCCTTTTGATACTCTTCATCATTACCTCCAGAAAGTTTATTTATCAATTCACCGAACGCAAGTCCTAATGACATCATCATTTCGATGAACTTGTTTACTAACTCTTTAGCAGTCTTAATTGCTTTATTCATTACGTCCTTTACAAACTCTTTAACAGCTTGTATTTTTTCGCCTAATGCTTTAAATCCATTAACAACCTTTTCAGAACCTTGTTTAATAGCTTGACCAACTTTATTTAAGAAGTCCTTTGCACTTTCATTAATTAGGTCAAAGTCCATGTCAATGTTGTTTTCGTTGCAGAATTCAATACATAATGTCTTTTCATATTCTTCACAAATTGTCAAGAACATATTACGAATTGTGAATTGCTCTTCGATTGAAAATAAAACATCTTGTTCAGACTCGTTAATATAAGGGTTTGCAATACGTCTATTATGCAAATTCATCTTGTAGAAAATTGAATCAAGGTTTGCACCATTTTCAGTAATCAAGCTCTCAAAAGTATATGTAGGCTTTTCATAAATAGAACTATTTATTGAATTCATATATGAAAACCTTTCATTAGAATACGAATTTAATGATTTCATAAAAATGTAAAATATATAACTTAATATGTATAAAAATAAAGAATATGGTCTAATCTCTCGACTAAACCATATTAACAAAACTAACAAATATGAAAACTATTCTAAATTATTTTATGTAGTTCGCAATAATCCTGTACTGCATGGTAGAATGCCATAACATCATCATAATAAGACGCATCAGGATCATACCATGAAAAGTCTGGCACTAACTTCCTCCATTTTCCAGATATTTTATGTTTACCGAAAACTTTATCATAAATTATATGCCAAATATCATGATTATCACCAATACTATCTACGCTCAAACCAGCTTTCACTACACCGTTAAGTTCAATATATATAGCAGATAAACTGTTTTTATTAAACACTTCTCTAATATCGCTATCACCGTTATATTTCTTTTCTATTTCAAGAAGTTCCATATACCTACTTTCAGGTATCGATATCATATTTTCCATAATTACATTGCTAAATAAATGTAAATACTCTCTGACCTATCTTTCTGATATTCTACTCTAACTCTATTCCAACCTGCTTTTCTATATGCCATATCAAGGTTATAAAGATAATTTTCAGGTACAATTGCATGAGGGATACGAACCCAAAATTGAACACATTTTTCTCTTTCTTCTGGTTTCTTATTAGCGCGTTCTTTCATGAACTTTTCTTCTGCATCAAGAACAAGTCTATCGAACTCTTCCTGAGTAATGTAAAGGATGTTAGGTGCTATCATATTAGTTTACTTTATTAAATTGATAAAAAAATCTATCAAATCGCATTGTACTTCCTGAACCATCAGTAAATTCATATTTTACATATGGTTCATTATCTTTTCCATACCGAATTTCTACAATTGTACATTCAAGTATTTCAGTTTCAATAAATGGATCATCACCTTCAATTATATATGTATACTTATCTCCGACCTTCAGGTTTGCTGCTGCCTTCTTATAAGGTCTTATATCTGTAAAGTAATAACTAATTACTGCTGTAATAATTAGGGCTAAAATACTAAATAAGAAAATTATAACAACCATATCCTAAAATTTTAAATTAGATTCTCGTTCAATATCTCTTTTCTTTATAGATTCTCTCTTATCATAATCATGCTTTCCTTTAGCTAGCGCGATATCTACCTTAATAAGACCTTTATCATTTCTATATAATCTTATTGGAATAATCGTTAGTCCTTTCTGCGATACTGCTTTCTGAAGTTTCTTAAGTTCAGATTTATTTAGTAGAAGCTTTCTTGAACGAACTTCATCAAACTTATTAAATACAACGCTATTCTTATATCGTCCTATATATGAATTGATAAGATATAATTCTGAACCATCAAATGAACAGAACGCTTCAGTAATACGTCCAGACCCATACTGCAAAGACTTTACTTCTTCGCCATAAAGTACTATACCAGCAGTGTACCTTTCAATCCATTCATAATCAAAGGATGCACGTTTATTTTGTATATTTATATTATGTTTCATATCTTTCATGTTTAACAATTAAAATATAGAAACAACTTATAAAATTTCAAAATAAAAAGGAACTAATTTCTTAGTTCCTTAATTGTATTATTCATATTCTAAAATCGCATTAGTTAAATCTTGTTCATAAGTGTTTACAAATTCTAAAAATTCGTCAACATCATTAGGAGTAAAGTTATCTAATAAAACACCTACAATATCTTCTTCCATAACATGATATGTTATTGTATCATATAACCCGCAATTACTTATAGCTCCAAATCCACTACAATGCCCGCCACTTCCGTCGGCGAAATCGTCATTTTCGAATAAGTAACTTATTTGTTGCGCAATTTCATCAATTGTAAGATCAAATAATGTTGGTTGAACTCCTTTTGCACTTACGGTTAATTTTTCTGAAATGAACGTTCTAATCGATTTCATAATTATTCTCCTTCTCCCTCGTCGCTCTTTTCTGCTGCCTTTTCTGCTTCTTCTTTAGCCTTTTCTTCAGACTCTTCTGCCTTATCTTCCATATAGTTAGTCATCTCAACAATAGACAATGAAAGTTTCTCACAAGCGTCTTTCATCTTTTCATCTTCTTGTTTAGAATTAACAAGCTCTGTTAAGAACTCTACAATAGCCGAGAGAAGTTCTGCTTGACCCTCTTTTACTTCAATCTTAATGCCGTTGTCTATTGGTTCATTATAAAGTTTCTTTTGATCCGCAATACTCTTTAATGAATCATACGCTCCAGAAAATTCTGAAACATCTAAGCGGAACCACTTATTGTTAGAAGATTCATTTACTTGTTTGAAATCAATCTCCATATTTTCTTTAATATAATCAGTTAAATGTTTCATATCAAATTTATTAATGTAAATTTATAAGTAAAAATAAACCTTTTATTTTCTTCACTTCCAGTATTTTTATAATTATAACAAAAGGAGGATGAATTACCTCCATCCTCCTTTAAATTTAATTATTTAAAATTATTCAGCTCCTTCAAGAATCGCAAGTTCCTTAGCTACGTTATTAAGAAGTGCAATCTTAACTGGGTCATTCTTAAATTGTTCTGCTAACATAGAAATCTTCTTACGTCTTGCAGACATTTGTTCGTCTTTAGCAGCTGCAAGTTCTTCCTGAATCTTCTGATAACCTTCAGGATCCTGGTTCTTCATTTCCTCATTGATACGAGTTTCATAAAGAGATTTAATATCGTTACCAGTTACCTTCTCAACCTGTGCAAGAGCTTCAGTCATAAGGTCGAAGTTATTGCAAGATGTACCAGCATTTAAAGAACGAGTAACATTAACATTAACATTATTCTTACCTTCAACAATTGCAAGAACTGTAGAATCAGCACATTCCATAACCTTAGCGCTATCAACTAAAACGATATTATCCATTGCTTCAAATACTTCTGCAATAGCATTGCATGTATTGATGAACGCAAATTTCTCAGTAACGATAAGGGGACGTGAATAGTTGTCTGCATACTGACGGAAATTAGCAGCGGAATCAAATGTTTCATTAATATTTCCTTTAGAGAACTTAACTTCTGATTCAGTGATTACAAACTTATACGGTTCAGCTGTATAATTAGCTTTGTATTCATAAGTAAGTGATTCATCAACCTGCTTGAAGTTTGGAAGTAATGCATTGATTCTATTGAAAGTAGGATTTTCAAGAGTAGAAACTTCAACGTTTCCTTCAGAAATCTTATAAGTAGTACCAAGTACATTGAAATACTGTGCATTCTCATCAATTACTACGAAAGAAAGTGGAGTACTAACGTTATAAGTAGTTGCATGAGTTTCAGTGATTGTTGAATTGAATACTTCTTTGCAAACGTTTCTGAATTCTGGAATATATTGTACGTTCTTAAGGCATCCACCTTTAATATACTGAATAACTTCAGATTCATTCATTTCAAGAAGTTTCTCAACCTGTGCTACACCAAGCTTAGCGATGTAGTTATATGAAGAATTATTGTTAGAAACACTCTCACATGCAGACGCAAGTTTCCAAGAGATTTTATTTTCGTTAACGAATTTAAGAACTGACTCGAGAATAGTCATGATTCCTGTATCGTAACCATAATTCTGTGACTCCTGAATGAAGCCGTTTACAATACCGCAGCTAGAAGCATGTTGATACATATAACCGCGATAGTTCTTTAAAAATTCTTTACCTGACTCTGTAACAGCTTCAACTGAATTCAACTTTGCTGCAAAATCAAGGTTAGACAATAATTTAACGCTCATTGTAATTATTTTGGTATAATTTTCTAT
>JAEIGA010017681.1_pt1 | contig 10859 bp, 12 predicted proteins | sample 9270691 | NCBI WGS metagenome assembly JAEIGA01 (sample SAMN17057246, study PRJNA624740) | gut metagenome | biome: biome; isolation source: fecal sample | host: Bos grunniens | place: China: Xizang | collected 2019 | reverse complement strand
GCCGAGGGCGATATAACAAGTTCCTTCGATGCCACAAGGTTTATCAAGTTCTCAAGTAACTGTGCCGTGGTGTTGCCTGTTGACCACACCGCATCGCCGATACCAGAAATCTCTCTGCCGGAAACGACACCAGTCTTTCCGTTGATGTTGCCGATCATCTCCGCTTCGCCAGGAACTTCACCGGCTACGAACAATGAACCTTGCGGAACATAACCACCGTTCGCACGGAAGTAGGCTTGAATCTGCCCGTTGTAGCCTTGAATGATGTTCTTGTTAGAACCGACCACGTTTACTTCTACATCCTGGAATATCGGCTTTTTAGAGAACTGAACGGGTACTGTCAGCGTAGGCAGTTTGACCGCCGTAAGTTTCTGTTTTAAGCCGTCCACGTTGGGATTGAAGTCTATGCCAAGCTTGTTGAAGAACTTCTTCGCTTTTGCAAACTTATCATTTACGGCATTGGCAAGCTCTTCGGATTTATACGTTCCGATACCACCCTTGACACCAGTCATGATGTCAAGACCCATCGTCTTACCAGTGATGTTAGCCTGTTCTTTATTAAGGAACTTGGCTAATGCTACCGAGCTTTCTGTTGCATATTCTTCCGGGATTCCGGCATCCACAAAGGCTTGCTTGATGTCATTCGCTGAAACTGTACCGCCGTTCTCCCAATCAACGTATGTCAGATAACCCTGTAATGCATTGTATGCGGTGAGCTTGTATTTATTCGGTATGTTTTGCTGTTCAAGTCCTTTGAGAATCAGTTTGGCAGCTTCTTCACCATTCTTAATCCAATCATTTTGAGCGGCGAACTGTGCGGCGGCTTTTAATGCTATCTTTATTGTGGCTTCGTCCATGCCAGATGCTTCAAGAGCTTTCCGAAGTTTCTTCATGGCCTTCTGACCACCGCCAGCCCAATCTGCTTCTTCTATGTTCGAAATTGCATTAGAAGCAATTAACGCAGCAACTTTCGGTATCTTGTTTTCAAGGTAGCCGTATGATTTCTTAGCCACACCTTTGAGTCCAGAAACCGCCGTTTTGAACTCTTCAAGAGTTTCTACGTTACCTTCCTCAATGGCTCTGATTGTCTTGAGATAATGTTCTCTCTTATCGTTAAGCTCGGTGTATTTCTTTTCTGTCTTTTCAAGTTCTTCTCTAAGAGCCACATACGCAGCGAACTGCGGATTACCTTCCATCAGAGCTTCATACAAAGCTCCGGCCTCTGGCGTTCTTTGGTCTCTCGGAACATTCAAACTGCCGTGTTCGTATGCAAGTTTGAACTGATCGTGAGTCGCTTGGTCAAACCCTTCTTTTTCAGAAGTGAACAGGGCGAGAATCGCTTGGTCAAGCTCGGCTTTCTGCTTGTGCATATCACCAGTGAGCTTGTTAGCTTCTTTTAAGGAATCACGATATGGTTCTGAATCATACCAACCATACGCTCCCATTTCACCGCCCCGGTTTCCTTCTGTACCGCCAAGGTTTGTGTTGTTGTAAATGTTCTCTCGTCTTTTCTCAAGTTCTTCGACAGACTTGAACGCTTCTTCGTAGTTGTAGAAGTCTGGGTCTAAGACAGACATGATTCCGCGAAGGATCTGTCTAAGGAAGTCCCAAAGACCAGTAAGTACAGTTACAATCCCTTCCCAGATTTCTTCCTTATGAGTGTCGAACCATTCCGCAAATCCCTTAAACGCATCACCAAGGAATACACCAATATCATTGGCAATCTGCATCCATGGGATTTCTCCGAAAAGATTTGAGAAGAACGTAAGTATGTCTCCGGCAACCTTGACGATTCCTTCTCCGATTTCGCCTTTATGCTCGTTCCACCATCCGGTCGCCTTGCCCCACCATTCGCCAATCTTCTCGCCAATCTTCTTGCCGAGACCGCCCCAGTCAACACCTTTCCACCATTCTTTGAGGGACTCCCAACCCTTCTTTATGAGATTCCACAATCTCTGCCAGAAGTTATCGCCAGCCAATTTTTCAAGTGGCTGTGCGACTTGGATGAACATATCCTTCGGATTTGGCTGTGTAGGCGTTGTCGAGACACCACCGTTTCCATTGTTGTTATTCTCGGTGATGTTGTTTATTTCATCCCAATCCATCAGCTGAATTTCTTCACGAAGTTCTTTGACGGCTTTGGTAGTGTCTTCGGTCTTTTCCTGATACTGGGTCTGTACTCTTACCGCCTTGTACCAGTGGTCACGTCCGAGTAATTGTGCGAGTAACTTCTGCACCCAGTTAAAAGCGTTTACAAGAGTATCGGCAAGTTTCCTGATTAACGGCTCAATGGTTTCGATAATCGGCGAGAACATCGCTGCGAAGCCGTTCTTGATGTAGAGCAAACTTGTTGCGATGCTGTCCATAGCCGGAGCAAACGATGTGCCAACCGCAGCAGACCACTGATATAGGTTGCCGATACCTTCCTGGAAAGCCTGTGTCATGGCTTTCAATGCGGAACGGATAAGCCTGTATACCGCAATTCTCTTAATAGATGAAAGGAAGGATTTCGCTTTGCCAACCGCTTTGCCGATAGCGTTGCCAACCATGCGGAAAGGCTTTGTCAAAGCACTGCCGATAGAGTGTGCAATTCTGCCAAGACCATGAAGGACACCGCCGAACGCTGATGCCGCTTTTCGTGCTGCGTCAAAGGCAACTCTAATCCCGTCAACGTCACTTCTTGTCTGTCCGCTATCAAAGCCGGAAAGATTCTGCTGTTGCTGTCCATACTTGCTAAGCAAGTTGGCGAGTTGCATAGACTGCGGACTCTGTGAAGGAAGTGTGCTTAGATGATCTGAAAGTCTCTTTGCATATCCTTCAGCCGTCTGCATTTCCTGTTCAGTAACAGATAAAGCAGAATTGAAAGCTTTAATATAATCTGTGGCAGTTTTGAACTCTTCAGCGTTGAGCCGTTTACCGGCTCTTGAAGCAAACATTTTACTTGACGCAGAATCTATGAACTGTTTAGCTGTTGTCTGCCGAAGTTGGGATGTGTAATTGCCCATATCGAACTTCACACCCTTCATCCGTCTAAATGTAGCATGAAGTTCTTTACCGCTATGAATTGCTTTTTCGAATGCCTTAGTAACTTCCTGTGTTGAGTTACCCAAGCCATTAACAGCACTCTCGCCATCCGAAAGTCTTGTTACTGCATCACTAAGTTTTTGTGAGGATTCGGCAGCTTTGCCGATGCCCTGTGCGGTCTTGCGGAAAGGATCTCCCATCGACTTGAAACCGCCGAGAAGATCCCTCATCGTGCTTAACTCTGCATTGACAAGCCGTAGACCGCTTACAGTCTTGCCAGTTGACTGACGGAGTGCATTCAGTCCAGTTATTAGTCTTTCAATGCCTTGTCTGGCTTTGTCGCTGTTGCCCTCTATCTTTACCCGTAGGCTGTCAAATTCACCGGCCATTAGTTTCCCTCGTCATGTTGTTTGGCATCCCAGTTGGCTTTCAAGATGTTCAACTGGGCAACCACTAAGTTCCGAGTCTTTTCGTTTTCTACTTCCTGTTCCTCTTCGGTCAGGGGGCGAATCCGCAAAGGCTCTTTCATATATTCATTAACTTTGTGCCGTTTCCCATCAAAGTGCATATTTGACAGAGCCGTTGCAAATGCGATGTAGGTGTAATACCCGTTCCACCACATCATCTCGTTCATCTGGTCATTCCGTAATTTGTAGGCTTCACGATAGTAAACCACTAAGTACGGATTCCCGTGGAAATACTGCTCATATGTCATGCCTATATGCAGATAAAACGGAAAGGCTTCTCTTATTATCTGTGCATAAGTCTTTTTCTCATCGGACGATGGAGAAGGGGGATCACCCCCTTTCTCATTTAATCCATCGTCCAGATTGAGTTTTTTCCGTCACCATCAATCAGGGTTTCCACTGCGTTGCCGTACAGTTCAGACAGCCGTTTAATGAAGTCCGAGCCAGCTCCCATGGCAAAATATAAGTTCTTTGCCAGTTCAACAGTAGAATCCGGCTGATGGAGTAAGAGTGCGTAATAAGTGAGAATCACGCTGCCCTTGTTGGGTTTTGTTTCCATGAGGTCTGCGAGAACATCCGAAGCATATCCCTCGTCTTCCATACGCAGAACCATATCACGGGTAAACGTCAGGGTGAGTGTTGTTCCATCCTGTTTGGTTAAGGTTACAGGCTTAAGTTCGGTCGCTTTTTTCGTTGCCATATCATGTTTCTCCTATTGAATTACACCCAACCGGTAATCTGGTTAGGAACTACATATACATCGCCCTCGAACACGGAGTCGGTCTCAATCTGCGGAAGACCAAGAGCCTGGGGCATACCGGCGAAGTAGAACTTCTCGGTAACATTCGGTACTGAAACCTGGAACCAAGTAGCCTTGTTGGATGCTTTGCCAGTGTTTGCAGCAGACACGATAGATGCCCATGCAGTGATGAAGGACTGTGTGATGTTAGCGGTAAGAGCAACTGCTCCACCCGGATCTTTCAAGCCGTCAATGTATCTTTTCCAGACCGTATCGGAAAGGTCAGTTACGTCATAGGTAGCCGGATCGGGGTTCATATCACCGATTGATTTGATATTCGGAATGTTTGTGAAAGATGAGGGGCGAGACCCAGAAGTGGACTCAACCGCATACCCTATCGCAATTCCGGCAGTGCTAAGTTCGTTAGCCATAAGTCAATCTCCTTTGGATTAGTCATTTGGCATCTGGTCAGCACCGCCGATCTTACGGCTGAATCGTCCGACCATATGCACGATTGTAGGGTCTATATTGCCGGTCTCCCCGACAAAAGACTCTTTGAAATACAGATTACGGAAAGCAGTTCTCACATCTGCCATAATCAGATTTGCGGAGTATAACGCTCCGTTTTGCTCGTTCGTGAATACATGAACTTCAAAAGTCATCTCGGTCTGCTCGTCATCGTATGCCAGTGTGTAGTTCCAACTCAATGAGTGGTCATCCATCACTGTGATGTAGCAAGCCGGGAAGGACTGCGGTACAGGCTCGATACGGGATGCACAGTACACGGGGCGATTCTCTGTATTCACTCTTTGCTCTACATAATCGTAGATGTCGATATAGTTAATCATTTGCCGCTCCCTTCCTTGCCATTTCCCTTATCATTGTTTCAGCCTGTTTGATGCCCTTGTACATACCCGGTCTGGGTTTTAGGTTGTAGATGTACTTGTACGGGTTGTTCCCACCGGCTATCCACTTCTCCCAAGTCTTGCCGTGTTCGTCAGACCACGAACCAGGCCATACATAAACACCTATGTTCGAAGCCATCTTCTCATGGTCAAGGTCTTGTACAGTGGCATACACACCGGCACCAAACTCGATGAAACATACACCTCTGCCCATGGCATCTACCATCCACAGTCCATCCTGTACTTTGTGATAGACAATGTTGACATTCCTGTTCAGTGCATCGTCAGCCGTGACTTTCGATTTGTCGCCGTCAAACCACGGAAGACCAGTCTTCGGGTCTTGCCCGTTGTAGTATCTGTCAGCGACCTCGGCAATCTTCCGGCACAACTTCTCAAGGAAATTGTCTATCTTTTCTTGCAGTTCCTTGTCCCGGTATCTCTGCAACTCCCTCATAGCGTTCTTCAGTTGAGCGGAATCGAGAGTGGACTTTATTACTTTCATGAAACATCCACTTTCTGAATGGCATACAGGATTGTGTTTATTCCCCGTGCAACCCTCGTAACACGATAGTTGTGTTTGCCCTGTTGCGAAGACTTTCCTATCCAAAGGATCGTGTCCTCGTCAATCGGGCATGAGGTGTCGCAAGTGGACATCAGGTTTGTGTACTCCGCATCCTGTCCGAACATCTCTACGTTTGCTTCGCCTTTACTGGGCGAAACGTAAATCCGGTATGGCTGCGGATTAGAGTATGTCTTAACCTTTTCACCCGTCTTCTTGCCATTCACAAGCCTGTCTTGCATACCCTGGTACAGTGCGTATTCAATTTTCTGCGTATTCGATGCGAGACTCTGCATAATTAAAGTACCTTTGCATACGGGACAATCCGTGCTAAAACTTCACGATCATCAGAAGAATACCAGTCACGATGGATTCCGTTTTCGATGTGGAAGGTCTCACCTAAACCGCCCCGTCTTGCGAAATAACGAGCCGCAAGCTCACACTGTACTGCTTCGTACATGGAAGGAACTTCGGTCACCCCGTCAGGAATGCCGAACGGGTACAGTGTGGCAAGTACGGTCTCTTTACTCATATCAAGGTACTCTTGGACTGTGGTAACATCAGCAGTTTCGTCATACATGAGTAGAGTCTGAACTCTTTTGATTTTGTCGTTGTTAGTCATTGAGTACCTCTTTCGGTATTATTTCTTTGCGGTTTTCCGCTTCGGCTTTTCCTCTTTTACAGGAACGTCTGTAACTTCAGCCTTTTCTCTGGCTTTCCGTTCAGCTTCTTCCTGTTCCATGGAATGCCGTGTCAGTAGCATACTCATAGTTAGGCAATCTTAATTGCTTTAGAAGCATTATATAAGTAACAAGCAAAGTGCTTATCTGCTGTAACTACGGTCTTTTTGTATACGATGTCCCGGTCAGCTTCTACCATGGTGTCTCTCTTGAGGAAGATTCTTAATGCACCCGGTTTAACGATGAATGCTTCGCTCTTGCTTCTCAGTCTGTTGGTGATGATAACCTGACAGCCGTAGATTTCACCGATAGCACCACGAACCATGCGGTCAGCAGCGATTTCAGAAGCCGGTAACCAGTCAGATGCTTTACGAAGAGCGGTTGCCTGTGCCGGACTAACGACAAGGACTCTTGCTCCGTCATCAATATCTTCACCGAACAGTTCAAGGGCATCATTTACGTCATCAGCGGTAAGGCCAGTAGAGGTAATGGTCTGGGTCATACCGGCACCGATGTCCTCAAGGACTGCAAGCATTTCGCCGTCTAAGCCGTCAGCGATAGCCAGTACAAGCTGTTCGCCTGATTCCTGGGCGATGTCGCCAAAGCCGGATAAAGCTGCTTCGTCAGTAAATTCTGTTCCCTTAGCAATCTTGTGGATTGATACAGATACAGAACTCTGGGTCAGTGATGTAAGCGGAATAGCGGCATTTTCAGAAACTGTGGATGCAGCACCGATATACTGCCATGAGGGAAGGGTTACAGTAGAACCGGGTCTTCCTTCAAGCGTTCCGTCAATAGTTGCGAGAGGTGCGAACACCATCTTGTCGGTTAATTTCTCGTCAATAAAATCAGCGAGTACCTGGGGGTCAATCAGGTTTGCTAAAACTGTAGTTGCCATAAAGGTCTCCTTATTTTGTAAATTCTGCGTACAATTCGGGACTCTTTGTCTTTAACTCAACACGTTCCCGAATCGACATATTTGAGAATGCGTCCTTTGTGACAGGCTGTGTTACCGCAGATCCAGACACGGGCGAAGGTGTGTTTCTCATTCCTTCAGCCTTTAACTGTTTTGCGTAATACTCTATGAACTCCTTCTCAACACCCATGGCTTCGGCTATCTTTCCGTCTGCCAGAAGGTCTGCTCTCTTATTGGCAAGATCCTCTGGGTAACCCATGGCGATCATGCTTGCCTTGTGGGTTGCTACTGTGGTCTGCCGTTCATAGTTTGCCAACTTCTCCTGTAAAGCCTTAAACTGTTCGTCCTTTTCAGCCTGTACTCTTGTCGCTTCGTCCTGTGTGGCACGGAATTGTTTCTTCCAGTCGGCAGCTTCAGAGGATGCCGTGTTCAGTGCCTTTTTGGACTTCTCAAGCTGGCTTGTAAGGTCTGCAATTTGTTTGTTTAAGTCTTCGATAGAAGGTGTGTCAGGGGTTACATTTGCCTGTTCGTTGGTTTCGTTTACGTTCTCTGCCATATCATGGTCTCCTTTGCGTTTACTCGTCTCTGAGCCACTAAAAGTGGATTATTGTGCGTTTGTTTATCGGATGGTCTCTCACCCGTTGCGGTATTAACGTGCTTCTCTGCACGAGGGCAGATGGTGGGATTCGAACCCACATCAAAGTCTCTGGAAAGCTCTGCCATTTGAGCTACATCTGCCTTTAAGGAGGTGTCTAAAATGAGATACACTCGTGATCTGGTTATTTATATTCCTTCAGTTCTTTAACGAACTGCGGTAATGTCTGTCTTTCAACTTTCATGCCGTTCTGGTATGCGGTGTTACGGCACTGTGCCATGATTTCAGCAAGCACATCGGCTGTGTTCTTGTAATACAGTTCCCGGTATTTCGTGTAGAACTTCGCCGTGGCTTCTATTGCCTTTTTTCTGTATGTTTCAAGGTCAGGATCGTTGAACTCTGACTTCTGGAAATCGTAGTAGGCATCCATGATTGCCTTTGCGACAAGCATTTCGATGTCGTGTCCACGTTCCTGTAAGTCTGTCATCAGCGTGTCCCGTGCCTTAATTACATCAGGGTATGTGTAAAGTAAGGCTCTCTTTGCCCCTATGGATCTCATCACCGAGTTGGGATTCCACCGCCACAAGTAAAACGGGGTGTGAATGTACTGGGTTGTCTTTGCGGTCTTATAGCAAGTGAAAACGAATACCCCGTCCTCGTGCTTGGTCAGATCCTCGTGGAACTTCAAATTGTTATCTAAAAGGAACTGCCGCCTGAATGCTTTGCCGTGAACGAAGGTCGTATCGTTGTCACGGGGGATAAGCGAATAATCCGACACAATCCTGTTTTCCTCGGTGAACTTCGAACCGATAATGTCAGGCTCTTTTGCCATCGCACTGAATAATAGGTGAAGTCCGAAAGCGTGTTGGAACTGGTCATCGCAATCGCAGAACATCACGTAATCGCCGGATGCTAACTCAACGCCCTGGTTTCTTGCTGCGGAAATACCGCCGTGTTCCATAATTGCTTTATGTCCTCTGAAGGGGCAGTTATCATCCATGAGCGGAATGTCTATATCACCTTCTTCGCCGTCTTGAACCCATATGATTTCCATGTCATCGTAGTTAATCGCATTCTGGAAAAGCAGTGAGTTCCACATAGGCAAACAGACCTCAAGCGGTTCTTTGTAGTGGGTGATGATTATGGACAGTTTCATACCGGCACCCCCATCTCAACCCATGAGCCGTATTTGATATTGCAGTACCCTCGGAAATCCTCGGCAGTGTTGAACAGTTCTCTCTGTGCCGGATGCTCTCTGAAGTCTTCCATGCACTTTTTGAGGAACTCCACCTTCCGCTCATCCGGGGTTCTCGACAGACTCCACATATAGTCGTAATACCGTCTGCAATTCATATATTCCATGAACGGATAGCCATGCTCAGTGCAGTACCGCTCTATCTCGTCATACTGCTCACAGATGGCGAACTCGTCCTTAATGGTTGCCGTACCGCTACCCGGATTACCTCTGCGGTAGTAATAAAGGATGTCATCTACGAACCGATAATCCTTTGCCGTCATCCTTATCTTGAAAGTGACTGCGGTATCTTCGTAATTCTGCCCGTCCTCACGCCAATAAAGGCTGTTCTCTTCGATGAAGCTCCGTTTGTATATCCCAGCCGGGAGCAGAACCACTTTCCCAAGGATCAAACCCATGCTTTCTGGGGGCAGTTCGTGGGGGTCTATCGGTGTTCCGTATTTATTTACGTTTACGGGATTCGGCTGAGTTCTGCCATCGTCCCATACGCCGAAGAATCCGCACCGAACGACATCGGCTTTATGGTCGGCAGCTTCGTATAATTTCTGATACATCAGGATGCTTGCGAAGTCATCTGCATCACATTCTGCTATGTACTCGCCCTGTGCCATCTTCCAGCCACGGTTCACGGCATTCGCTTGACTGATGCACTCCTGATGCACTACTGTCACGTTGTCATAACGCTCTGCGTAGACATCCAGGATCTCGCCTGATCTGTCTGTTGACCCATCGTCAATGCAGATGATCTCTATTTCCCTGAGTGTCTGGTTCACTAAAGAATCCATGCACTGTTGGATGTAGTTTTCCGCATTGTAAACGGGAACAACGACCGAAACCTTGTACTTCTTCTCCATTGTTTTCCCTTTCGTGTCGCTTATGAAAGAACTGTCCAACATCGACAGTTCACGTTGTTTTCCGGCAGTTCAAAACCGCCGGGGGCAAAAGCATGGTCTCCGTCATAGGTGTAGAACTCTGCATCGTAAGGGACTGTCGTTCCTTCAAGATAATCATGTGTGTCCCTAACTCGGTCATCATTCATCGTTGACCATGTTTTGAGAATCTGCCGTCCCGTTTTCGCTACCGCATCTGCCGTGTTCATTTCGGCTTCGTTATACACTCGGTGAGCATCGGTCTCGGCTACCCTCATGATCTCGTCTACTGTGCCGGATTCTGCGTACTCGGCTATACGCTCAGTGAAGTCCTTTCCGGCAATCTTTTTATAAACAGAGGATTCCATCTCGCTGAACGTGGGTGCTATCTCCGTGCCAAGCATCTCGTTTGCATCCTCACAGCCAAACGTGTAGGCTAAAAGGAGCAGATCAAGAACCTCGTCTTCGCACCACTCACGAAACTTCTTCCTGTCCCCTGTCGCTTGTGCTATTGTCATCTGAACTTCCACTCTCGTCCGTAGGTTGTTCAGTTCGTCCGTTGGTAGTAGGTTCATATTTCGCCTTTTCTAACTGCCATTCCAGTCCGGCAATCACGGCATCCTCAGTGTCGATGAATAACCCACTGGCTTCATAGGCAAAACGAGGATGTACGAACGGGGCATTCAGCAGTGTCACAAGTGTCTGCGACTTCGCTAAGATGTCCTCGTAGTTCCGTCTGGTAAAGCGGATGTCTATATCGTCAGGGTCAAATTCCAAGCCGGACTGTAAACTCGCTATGTCGGAAACCACCTTTAGGAAGGTCTTCTCCGGCTCATAGAACACGGCTTCG
>JAEIGA010017680.1_pt1 | contig 10859 bp, 9 predicted proteins | sample 9270691 | NCBI WGS metagenome assembly JAEIGA01 (sample SAMN17057246, study PRJNA624740) | gut metagenome | biome: biome; isolation source: fecal sample | host: Bos grunniens | place: China: Xizang | collected 2019 | reverse complement strand
ATTTTTTTTTTGCCATGTATAATGCAGTACAAGAAATCAAAGGAGGAATGCTTTATGGCTTATGAATGGTCTGATTCTCCAGTAGCTACGCTGTCGGTGAAAAAGTCCAACAGTGGTACAGATAGGTTTACGTTTCAAGGTGTGTCCACAGACGCGCAAGCTGGCAGTCCGCAGAATTTTCTGGACGCTGTAAATCATCTCCTTGCGTTCGGTGGTCACTCAGCAGTAATCGAAGGAATTCAACGCACGGTCAAACAAGAGGGGGTTGAAGAATAATGGCAAGTGATAACAAAATTACATTCTCCCTTGGGTACGAGAATTCCACTCAAGTTCGCCAATACTCATACGGTGGAATATCAGCTTCCGAATTGCCTTACATTGAGGAGCGCATAAAAACTTACAACGCTAACATTCCTGCTGGTGATAAACTGGTGTTTGTCTCCGACGAAGGGGATCACATGACTTCAATCGTAGCCGCCAAAGTTGAGCAGATAACTGAAACGTTCATTATTAAGAGGTGATTTAAATGCAAACTTCGCTGTCGATTAAAATGAAGGATACGGATAACAAAGATTTGCAGAAGTCTATAACGTATGTATCTGCTTCCGCGTCTTCCGCCGATTTGCGCGAAATGGCTATGGGTTTGGTCAGTTTGACAACGAACAACTATGTCGGTTCAGATCGCATACAAAAGATAAACGTAGATGAAGAGACGGTGCCCGTCGTTAAGCCTGTGCCTACGCTTACAGTCACAAGCCAGATTGGCTGGGGTACGATCGCTTACTCTGGCAACGGATCTTTGGTTGCTTACTGCAGTGCTGGTGATTGCACGATTGAAGGATCAGAAATTCACTGTAACATTGGCACTGAAGATGTTAACGGTGTGATCTGTGCCTCCGAAACGGCAGAATACTCATCCACTTGGTCGGCGTTTACGATCAGAGGGCAGAAATAGGAGGGGATTTAAATGGCAGATGTGATGAAAGTTACAACTGCGCTTAATCTTGAGGCCGAATTTGTAGACGGCGATACGCGGTCAATAACCGTAGACAATCCTCGCTCCGATGTCACTGAACAAGAGATCGACGATTTGAACGCCATTATGGTTAAGTGCTTGCTTGGGGATAAGACTGGAGCGCAATTTTTGCGGTGGAAGACGGCTAAAGTAGTGCGTAAGCAAACAGTAACGTTCGACTTAAAATAGGTACAAAAACATGGCAGAAGAACTTTCTGACAACAGGTTATTTACGTATCTGCAACGCTACATTGAACGCAATAAGCTGTACGGTCAAAAACTGAAAGGTTTGCGCTTTTGTGGTCATGCAGTGTTGCCGGAACATAACGCGGTGTTTGTCATAACCAACGGTGAAGAATCAAGATACTCTACGCTGATCCGTTGCCACAGTACTTGGGCGTGTCCGTATTGCATGCCTAGGGTTATGGCTAAAAAAGGTGCAGATATAGCGTGTGCCATAGACGCCTTAGCAACGTGGTATAAACAAAAAGCCGCTATGATTACATTTACCTTGCCGCATGATAAACATATGTCGTGCGAAGACGCTTACGATATTTTAATGCTAACGTGGCGTATGTTTAACCGCAATGGTCGTACAGTCAAACATAAAAGGCAGTATGAACTAAAGTCAGATGTCGATCGTGTCAACAAAATGGCGGATGAGGAGAAATACAAGTATCACCATTACAAAAACAAGACAGATCAACGTGCGGTTGGCAAACAGGGAGAAAAGAAAACTTACGAATGTGGTTATAGTCCGTGGGCTGATTTTCGCGTGTCGTTAAAAATGGATTACTGGGTACGCGTCTATGAATTTACCTATGGGGATAATGGTTGGCACCCGCATATCCATATGTTGGCTTGGGTACCGCAGGAGAATCTCCAGAAGACAGCTGAATTTGAGGACGCGATACTTGATTCTTGGTGGCATTGTGCAAAGTATCAAGCCTTGAAATACTACAAGCAGAAATATCCCGATCAGATTGAGTTATATACCGAACGTGTAGAAAAGGTCTATGCTGACTACAAAAAGATATCCAAAGACGGTCATAGATCGGTTTATATATCGAAGGATAAACACGGAAAAGTGATAGCTCAACAATCGTCCCATTACGTAGCTGGCTGGTCAGGCAACATGGAGCTGACTGGCGGATCAAACATGAAACATGCTCAAGATGGGCATTTAACTCCATATCAGATGTTAGAAATGTCCTGCGCAAACGCGGTGGAAGCTGAAAGGCTTATGCCGCTTTTTATTGAGTATGCCCAGGTAACGCGAGGACATAGAAGGGTAGAACTATCGAAACACCCGCCGCTAAACAAAATCATAGAAAAGTGGAAGATGTCCGAAGAGTATGTGCAGATGATAAAAAAAAAGTGTACAGAGACCGTTGGAGTTCCTTGGAGGGTCGTGGCGTGGTTCAACAAAGAACAGTGGTACGACATTTGCGAGTGGGACATAACGACAGATGAAGATATTCGGACGACGATTCTGCAATTAGCACGTGCGCCAGATCCTTGGCAAGCGATTGCAGACTACGTGGATCGCTTTGATATTATCCTAAACATGCATGAACACCCGAAACAAAAGGTCTTTGAAAGCCATATATACGAAAACGAAAGACTTGCTGAAGCTCAAGAAATCGCGTAAATTTGCGGCGTGTGCCGTGCTTCGACGAATAAAAATTCTGACAAAAGCCCAACAAAGCTTGATTTGACGCCAAGAATATGTTAAAATACCTCACAAAGAGGAGGTAGATTGACATGAAGAAGAGAGACCCGAAAGAGACCGTCGAATTCAGCTTCATGGTAAAAACGGGTTGGCGCGAGGTGGCAGAGGGATACGAACCACAACACGAGACGCGCGGCACGAAGACCCTGAAACTGTTCAAATCATGGTGGCGGCTAATGAAAAACAAAAACCATTTGTTGTACGGCGTGCTGACGTTTGAAGACGGCGAGAAGTGGATTTGGCAGCCTGAGATTGTGAACAAGTACGGACGCCGCCAAGGAGGGTGGCAACTTGCACTGAAGTCAGATTCAGAACGGCGCAAAGCAAAAGAGGAGAAACAGCTGACGCTGTGGACGAAATTCATATTCAACACGGTCGGGCTAGACATATAAAATCCGAGAGTGGTCGTACGGCGAAGTCAAAAAGCCCGAGACAATCAACTATAGGACGTTGAAGCCCGAAAGAGACGGTCTGTTCTGCGAACGTATATTCGGTCCGACCCGCGATTGGGAATGCCACTGCGGGAAATATAAAAGAGTGAGGTATAAGGGAACGATCTGCGACAGGTGCGGAGTGGAAGTAACGAGAGCGAAAGTGCGCCGAGAAAGAATGGGGCATATAGAATTGGCAGCCCCGGTCTCCCATATCTGGTATTTCAAAGGAATCCCGTCGCGAATGGGCTTATTGCTAGATATGTCCCCCAGAGCATTGGAAAGGGTGTTGTACTTCGCGTCGTATATAGTCCTAGAAGCCGGAGCAACCGGCCTAAAACAGAAAGACTTGCTGACCGAAGGGCAGTATAGATACGCCAAAGAACAATACGGTCGCGGAACATTCAAAGTCGGGATAGGAGCAGAGGCAATCCAAAAACTGCTCCACGATTTGGACTTGGAAAAGCTGAGCCAGGAACTGCGGGAAGAATTGAACTCGTCAAACGGGCAAAAAAGAATAAGGGCAATCCGCAGGTTGGAAGTAGTAGAGGCGTTCAAAAAATCAGGAAATAAACCCGAATGGATGATAATGAACGTCATCCCGGTGATACCGCCAGAATTGCGCCCCATGGTGCAACTGGACGGCGGGCGATTCGCAACGAGTGATCTAAACGACCTATATAGGAGAGTAATAAACCGAAATAACCGACTGAATAGGTTGCTGAAACTCAAAGCCCCCGACATCATAGTGCGCAATGAAAAAAGAATGCTCCAAGAAGCAGTGGACGCGCTAATAGATAACGGCAGACGCGGCCGCCCCGTAACAGGCCCCGGTAACCGCCCGCTCAAAAGTCTGTCGGATATGCTCAAAGGCAAACAAGGACGGTTCCGCCAAAATCTGCTCGGTAAAAGAGTAGACTACTCCGGTCGCTCGGTTATAGTAGTCGGTCCGGAACTCAAATTGCACCAATGCGGACTGCCCAAAGAAATGGCTCTGGAACTCTTTAAGCCGTTCGTGATGAAAAAGTTGAGTGCCGATAGCGGCTTGACAATAAAAGCGGCGAAGAAAAAAGTAGACCGAGCAACGGCGGAAGTATGGGGAGTGCTAGAAGAAGTCATAAAAGAACACCCCGTCTTACTAAACCGCGCCCCGACACTCCATAGATTGGGCATTCAAGCCTTTGAACCCGTGCTAACCGAAGGAAGAGCCTTGAAACTGCACCCGCTCGCGTGCACGGCTTATAACGCCGACTTCGACGGCGACCAAATGGCAATTCATCTGCCGCTGTCAGCCGAAGCGCAAGCGGAAGCGCGAGTGCTCATGCTAGCGGCAAATCACATCCTCGCGCCCAAAGACGGCAAGCCGATAATAGTCCCGACGCAGGATATGGTGCTAGGAACTTACTATCTAACAAAAATCAGGCAGGATAAGCCGAGCCGCCCCGTCAAAGGCACGGGCAAATTCTTCACTGGGATAGAGGAAGCCCTCCTTGCCTACCACCAACACGACCTCGACTTGCAAGCCGAAATAAACGTCCGAATAAGCATAGACCGCTTGCCCGATTTCGTATCGAAACAACTGGACGAAGACTATATCATAGTCAAAACTTCGGTCGGACGCATGATTTTTAACGAGAAATTGCCCCAGGAACTCCGATATTATCATAAAAAAGGAGACGAATGGACGCTAGGCGAAGTCATGAATAAAAAGGCTCTGGGCAAATTGGTCGCCGCCTGCTATAACAAATTTGGAGCGACGCGTACCGCCGAGGTTATAGATGACGTGAAACGGCTGGGCTATCACTTCGCGTGTATAGCTGGTATGACGGTGGCGATAAGTGATGTCATAATCCCGCCGGCGAAAAAGGATATAATCGCCGCCACGACCGAAAGAGTCAAGAAAGTTGAGGCTTACTACAGTCGCGGCATTTTGACGGAGAAGGAACGTTACGAAAGAGTCTGTGCGCTATGGAAAGAGGCGACCGATAAAGTAGCCGATGCGATGATGGACAACATGGACGAATTCAATCCGATTTATATGATGAGCGATAGCGGAGCGCGCGGCAATAAGCAGCAGATGAGGCAGTTAGCCGGAATGCGCGGCTTAATGGCGGATCCGAGCGGCAAGATAATCGACTTGCCGATAACGGCGAATTTCCGCGAGGGGTTAAGTGTAAGTGATTATTTTATAAGTAGCCATGGAGCGCGGAAGGGCTTAGCAGATACTGCGCTTAGGACGGCGGATAGTGGTTATTTAACGCGGCGGTTAGTCGACGTAGCGCAAGATGTGATAGTGCGCGAGGAAGATTGCGACGTAGAACCGATAAATCTGTTATTAGCGCGAGCACTTCTAGCGGAGGACACATTCGACGCGCTGGAGATATTGAGTGAAAGTTTAATGGGGCGAGTGTTAGCGGAAGCGGTTATCAAAAAGGAAACGGGCGAAATAGCGATAGCGGCAGACACGATTCTAGACGAAGAAAATTTGGTACACTTAGGAGAGACGGGCGCGACGGAATTAGTATTACGCGGTTCGAGTTTAACGGAGCCAGGAGCGGCAAAGCACAACCGAGTAACGGAGACGATAAAGCTAGGAACGCGTGAGGAGTCCAAACGCGCGGAAATACGCCATGCGTTCATACATGAGCATATGGGCAAAGAGTTAGCGCATACGATAGAATTCAATGGGCTACGCCTAGAAGCGGGCGAACACTTAACGCACGAGCAATTAGAATTGATTTTAGATGCGGAGGAGCTAAGTGAGATACAAATCCGCAATAACAATATTCGAGGTATAGAGGTTGAGGCGATAAGGGAAGATGTACGCGGGAATGTGGAAACGGAACGCGGAACGATTGAATCCCTAAGAGACCGTATAGTCGGGCGAGTGTTAGCTGAGGATGTGTATACAGCGAATGGGGAGTTGCTAGCAGGAATAAACACGACGATAGACGACGATTTAGCGGAGGCGATAAGTGAAGTAAGGGAAAAGGTACAGATACGAAGTGTATTGACGTGCAAATCGCGGCAGGGAGTATGCATGAAGTGCTACGGGCAAGACTTAGCGAACAAGACGGAAGTGGAGATAGGAGAAGCGGTCGGGATAATAGCGGCGCAGAGCATAGGGGAGCCAGGCACGCAATTGACGATGCGTACGTTCCACACAGGCGGAGTAGCGGGCGGAGATATAACGCAAGGCTTACCGAGAGTAGAGGAGCTATTTGAAGCGCGGAAACCGAAGAGTGCGGCGATAATAGCAGAGATAGACGGGAAAGTACGCAATGGGGAGCCGGACAAGAATGGCTTACGAACGATAGTGATAGACCCCTACGACGCGGAAAACCAGCAGTCGCGAGAATACGTTATCCCGTATGGAGTACAGACGCGCGTGAAGGAGGGCGACGAAGTCCATGCCGGCGACAACATCACCGACGGCGCGAAAAACCCGCACGACATCTTAAGGATCTGCGGCATCCGCGAAACCCACCGCTACTTAGTCAAGGAAGTCCAGAAGGTCTACAAGTCTCAAGGCGTCGAAATTAACGACAAACACATTGAAGTTATGGTTCGTCAGATGTTGCACAAAGTAACAGGAAGTCTTTATGGGGGACTTTCCGATTATGACTTCGACGGGGACTTTCATTATTAATGGGGCGGAGCGGGTTATTGTTTCTCAGCTTGTTCGTTCGCCGGGCGCCTATTACGATAAGACTATTGACCAGACTGGTAAAAATATTTTCACTGCTCAGGTTATTCCTAACCGTGGTGCCTGGATTGAACTTGAAACTGATAACTCTGCCTCTATTGCCGTTCGTATTGACCGCACTCGGAAGATGCCTCTTTCTTACCTGCTACGCGCTCTTGAATTTGAATCTAATGACCAGATACTTAACCTATTCGACATTAACTATTTCATCTCTCAAAAGCTTCATGATCCCATACTCTCTAATCGATTAGTTGCTTTCCTTGATTCTACTGACGCTTCCGACGCTCGCAATATTCTAACCGTGGGGTATATTAAGCGTTCTGGTAAACACGATCTTTCTACCTTTCTTGCTCTTTTGAAAGCTTTCAACGCCATTGACCAAAGGAACGATTTCCTCTCTAACTGTAAATATCTACTCGATAATCTCTTTGCGATTGAGGATAAGAACGACCTGACCGCGGGTTTTAAGGCTTTGGTCGACATGCTTGATAACGATAAGAGGGATAACGAAGATAATAAGGAGAAAGCACTCATTGGTATTTATAATCGTCTTCGTCCGGGCGAACCGCCCTCCGCTGATAACGCTGCCTCACTTCTGCATTCCTATTTCTTTGATCCGCGCAGATACGATCTTGCTAACGTTGGCAGGTATAAAATTACTAAGAAGCTCGGTTGGAAAAGACGTATCCTAGGGTTGCAACTAGCTGAAGATCTTTACGATTTAGAGACCGGCGAATTAATTCTACCAAAAGATACTACAATATCGCAACAGATGTTAGATCAGATTCCAGATGAGCGCGAAGAAAAGATGTTTGCGCTGAAGAGGGATCCGAACCGCCGCGGCTTCCTTACTCCAATCCCAATTAAAGTGAAAACGCCGCTAGGTAACTATACCATGCTTTGTGCGCCGAATCTAGGCACGAGCGAAATCTTGAGGACGATATCTATCGCTGATATAATATCCTCTATCAATTATCTCTTTGACCTTATGGCTGGCATTGGCATTAAAGACGACATTGACCATCTAGGTAACCGCCGCGTTCGAGCAGTTGGCGAACTGCTCCAGAATCAGTTCCGTATAGGTATGACGCGTATGGAACGAGTAGTGCGAGAAAGAATGACAACACAAGACGCTGAGATAGTTACGCCGCAGAATTTAATAAACATTCGCCCCGTAGTAGCCGCAATAAAGGAATTCTTTGGCTCCTCCCAACTGTCCCAATTCATGGATCAACATAATCCCCTTTCGGAACTCACTCATAAACGAAGACTATCAGCCCTAGGACCTGGCGGGCTTTCTAGGGAACGCGCCGGCTTTGAAGTTCGAGACGTGCATAACTCTCACTACGGAAGGATGTGCCCAATTGAAACGCCCGAAGGACCAAACATAGGACTGATCGGCTCGCTGTCGAACTACGCAAGAGTAAATCAGTACGGCTTCATGGAAACCCCTTACCGAAAAGTCGTAAGGTCGGTAGGAAAGAGTAGGGTATCTAATGAGGTAGTATATATGACAGCCGACGAAGAAGAAAATTTCATAATAGCGCAAGCGAACGAACCCCTAGACAAAGAGGACGCCTTCGTCTACGAAAGAGTGACAGCAAGGCGGAACGAAGAAACGACCAAAGTAAAACGTGAACTCGTAGACTACATGGACGTATCCCCGAAACAAGTGGTATCGATAGCGACAGCGATGATCCCCTTCCTGGAAAATGACGACGCAAACCGAGCCCTAATGGGTGCGAATATGCAACGCCAAGCAGTGCCCCTGCTAAAAACCCAAGCGCCACTAGTAGGAACCGGAATGGAATTTAAAGCCGCGTGCGACTCAGGAGTAATGATCCTAGCGCAACGCCCCGGAAAGGTAGAGAAGGTGGACGCCGACCATATAGAGATAAAGGTAGAGGAAGCCTTCCGCAAAACAGCGACAGATACCCGAGACGTTTATCACCTCCAAAAATTCGTCCGCTCTAACCAGGGCACATGTATAAACCAAATACCAATAGTCAAGGAAGGAGAAAAAGTCCGCGCCCAGCAACCAATAGCAGACGGCCCCGCAACAGCAAACGGCGAACTCGCGCTCGGCTTTAACATTATAGTCGCATATATGCCATGGGAAGGTTATAACTACGAAGACGCGATACTACTATCAGAAAACCTAATCAAAAGAGATATCTATACATCCATACATATAGAAGAATATCAGTGCGACGCCCGAGATACGAAACTCGGCCCCGAAGAAGTAACCCGAGATATCCCCAACGTATCAGAAGACGCCCTAACGAACCTAGACGCCGAAGGAATTATAGCGATAGGAGCGGACGTCCGTACCGGAGATATTCTGGTCGGGAAAGTAACCCCAAAAGGAGAAACAGAATTAACTGCGGAAGAACGCCTCCTGAGAGCGATATTCGGAGAAAAAGCGCGTGAAGTCCGAGATACCTCCCTGAGAGTCCCGCACGGAGAATCAGGCAAAATAGTAGCAGTAAACGTCTTCACCCGAGAAAATAACGACGAAATGCAACCAGGAGTAAATAAGCAGGTGAGAGTGTACATAGCGCAAAAAAGAAAAATCTCAGTAGGAGATAAAATGTCTGGTCGCCACGGCAATAAGGGAGTAGTCTCGGAAATCCGTCGTCAAGAAGATATGCCATTCCTCCCAGACGGCACCCCAGTGGACATAGTTCTGAACCCCCTAGGAGTCCCGTCCCGTATGAATATAGGGCAAGTCCTCGAAACGCATCTAGGTATGGCGGTGCGCCAAATAGGTATTCGTATAAGTAATCACGATAAAAATATCGAACAAGACCTCCGTAATTTCGGCTTCGACGTAGATACTTACGGCTTGCCTGTCCCGCCCTGTGCTCCATATAGCAACGCCTGTGTTCGACGGAGCACGAGAAGCTAGACGAAGAAGGACTAAAAGGCCGAAGACGTTAGACGGGAAAACTATCCTCTAAGGCAGACACCAACGTTCCGAACTTCGCGGGTGCGGCGTAGCGGCCCCGGCGATTTGCCCGCCGCGATTTTTGGCGTGGCAAGAGCCGTTGGGCCGCAGCCGCAGGCCCCGCCGTCAGTCAAAAAAAAAGCGCGAAAGGTGGTCAACGCTTCGGTGAAAGGGAAGACTTGGAAACTGGAAGCTTATGGAGCAAGCTACACCCTGCAAGAAATACTTACAGTAAAATCTGATGATGTGGTCGGGAGAGTCAAAGCATATGAGGCTATAGTGAAAGGGCAGAATATCCCCGAACCAGGAGTCCCAGAATCCTTTAAAGTGCTAATCAAAGAGTTGCAATCAATCGGGCTGGATATAAGAGTCCTAAGCGGAGATGCCAAAGAAATAATCATAAAAGATGACGAAGATGACGAAGCCGCCGTCCGCAAAAAGGCAGATGATATGGGAGTGGAAGTCGGCGCGTATGGAGACCATGAAGTAAAACCGCCAGCCCCCGCCGAGCCCCCGCCCGAAGATATGATAGCCGAGGATATGGAACCGCCCGAATTAACAGAAGAGGAAATTGACGAACAGCTGAAGAACTTGGGTGACTTGGAAGAAGCCGCAAACGAAAATTTGTCACTGGACACTATGGACATAGCCGATACCCCCAACGAGGTGGATCCCTTTACTGATGATTTAGATTCTATTACGCGCTACACAAAAGAGGAGGTAGATTTAACATGTGCGTGCGTTGTACATGCGGACTCGCTTCGCCAGATAAAAGCCGAGATTGGGCGGAAGGAGAAGGCACAAAGACCGAAACAAGCAACGAAAGGACGGAGAATCCCGAAAGAACGGTGAGGAAAATACAGAAAATCCCAGATTGCCTATTGGCAATTTTTTTTTTGCCATGTATAATGCAGTACAAGAAATCAAAGGAGGAATGCTTTATGGCTTATGAATGGTCTGATTCTCCAGTAGCTACGCTGTCGGTGAAAAAGTCCAACAGTGGTACAGATAGGTTTACGTTTCAAGGT
>JAEIGA010017679.1_pt1 | contig 10859 bp, 12 predicted proteins | sample 9270691 | NCBI WGS metagenome assembly JAEIGA01 (sample SAMN17057246, study PRJNA624740) | gut metagenome | biome: biome; isolation source: fecal sample | host: Bos grunniens | place: China: Xizang | collected 2019 | reverse complement strand
ATACCTCTTTGTAAATCTCGTTGGATTTAAGAAGCTCGTCGTGCGTTCCTACAGCGCTAATCTGTCCGTCGTCCATTACAATAATGCGGTCGGCTTCCTGTACTGAGGAAATACGCTGTGCGATTATAATTTTCGTAGTGTCCGGTATTTCGCTTGCAAAGGCTTTTCTTATAAGGCTGTCGGTCTTGGTGTCCACCGCGCTTGTGGAGTCGTCCAAAATAAGTATTTTGGGCTTTTTAAGAAGTGCTCTTGCAATACAGAGTCTCTGCTTTTGTCCTCCCGAAACATTAGTACCCCCCTGCTCAATGTGGGTATCGTACTTGTCGAGGAAGGAATTTACAAATTCGTCCGCCTGAGCCAATTTGCAGACCCTTACAATTTCCTCATCCGAGGCATTTTTATCGCCCCAGCGAAGGTTTTCCTTAATGGTGCCCGAAAAGAGGATGTTTTTCTGCAAAACAACCGAAACCTCGTTACGGAGAGACTCAATATCATAATTCTTAACATTTACTCCGCCTACCGAAACGCTCCCCTTTGTTGCGTCATAAAAGCGGGAAATCAGCTGAATAAGCGAGGTTTTACTGCTTCCCGTACCACCGATAATACCTATAGTTTCTCCCGATTTAATGTGTAGATTTATATCGGTAAGGGCAAACTTTTCTGCACCCTCGTGATACTTAAAGGAAACATTATCAAAATCGATACTGCCGTCCGCAACCGTTTTTACGGGATTTTCGGGATTTTTTATAGTGCTTTCCTCTTTCAGAACCTCATATATACGCTGCATTGAAGCATTTGATATTGTTATCATAACAAATATCATAGATACCATCATAAGGCTTGAAAGAATCTGCATACCGTAGGTAAACAGGCTTGAAAGCTCCCCCACACCCATAGTACTGCCGCCACTGTTTATGATAAGCTTTGCGCCCAAGAAGGATACTGCAACCATTGCTACATAAATTGCAATTTGCATAATCGGATGGTTTAGAGCCACAAGCTTTTCCGCCTTTGTGAAATCGGCGCAAACATCGTCTGCCGCCGCATTAAATTTTTGCTTTTCGTAATCCTCGCGGACAAAGGACTTTACAACCCGCATACCCTTAACATTTTCCTGAACAGAATTATTAAGCTTATCGTACTTTTTGAAAACGCCGTCGAAAAGGGGCATTGCCTTTTTGATAATTGTAAAAAGCGCAAAGGCTAAAAACGGCACGATTGCCACATATACCGTAGATAACTGCGGGCACATTGCAAAGGCCATTATTATTGCAAATATCAGCATAAACGGCGCACGGATTGCCGTTCTTATTATCATCATATAAGCATTCTGCACATTTGTAACATCGGTGGTAAGGCGTGTTACAAGACTTGATGTTGAGAATTTATCTATGTTGGAAAAAGAAAAATCCTGCACCTTATAATATAAATCGTGTCTTAAATTCTTAGCAAATCCCGCAGATGCCGTAGCGCAGGTACTTCCCGCAAGCGCCCCAAAAAATAGCGAAACAAAGGCTAAAAGCACAAGCGCCCCGCCATAAGCGAATATCATTTTCATATCTGTACCGTTTTCGATATGGTCAATAAGCTTTGCGATAAAGAAAGGGATTATACATTCCATTATAACCTCAACCGATACAAAAATCGGAGTGAGTACGGAAAGCTTTTTATATTCCCTTACGCAGCTCATAAGTGTTTTAATCATAGGCGGTCTCCTTTGATGAAAAATAGAATTATTCTTGAATATTTGATTTGATTTTTTGAATTATAGAGAAAAAGGCATCAATTTCCTCATCGGTAAGACCTTTTCTCAGTTTTTTCTCTCTTTTTTCAATGTCCTCTAATATACATTGATGGACTTTTATTGCCTTCTCGGTTAATACAATCTTTTTGAGTCTTGCATCGTTTGCTACACTTTCCCTTGCTATAAGGCCGTTTTTTTCCATAAGCTTTAGAATATTGCTCGCAGTTGAGCGGCGTATTGAAAACTTTTCCTCAAAATCCTTTTGAAAAATATCCCTGTCCCGATTTTCGTAAAAATAATCAATCGCCCAACCCCTGACGCCCTTGTTCGGTTTACATTCAAGGTCCTCTGCGTGCTTTTCGACATCACGCCTTATAAGGTTTGAAAGATTCCGTATCTCAAGTCCAACATGCTTTTCGGGTAGCATAGAATCACCCCTCAATATAAAATGTTAGCTTGCTAACTATTATATTTCTTTATTTTATAATTGTCAACTTCTATATAATGAATTTTTTATGAATTCGATAAATTTTTAAAGGACAGCCGCCCGACTGCCCTTTAAAAATCTATTCCTTTATAAGCACCTTTTCAATTTTACCGATTATCATATAATGTAAATCGTCATTATACCAGCGAAGCGGCTCTTTATCTGTAAAGCAATCAACCCTCATCTGCTGAATATACTGTTTTTTACAGATAACAACCATTTTTGCCTGCTCAAAGAAAACCGTATTATCCGAAAATACGGGAGTGAGCCCTGTAAGGGCGGTCTTGTCTGTATCTCGCCCGGATTTTGAACCGCAGATTTTATGAATATCCTTGTTATCTCCGTAAAAGCTCAAAGTAAAATAATCGCTGTTATTTATAAACTCCAAGGTATACCTCTGGGGACGGACAACCGTTATCATACAGTCGTTGCCCCACATCTCACCCGCAAATCCCCAGGAAGCCGTCATCATATTATACCTTTCCCTGTCCCCTGCGGCTACAAGCATCCATTCCTCGGAAATAGCCTTAATAAGGTTATCCTTGATTTCCTTTGCAGTTATCTCTTTAAACAAAACTAACCCTCCGTTAACTGTGCGGTTACGCTTATAAAATAATCCACGGCATTTTCATACTGTGTGTCAATTTTTTGCTTTTTTGTTTCAAAGCTTTCATCCGATGAAACAATGCCTAAAATCTCCGACTTTGCAACCTCTGTTCTGCCGAGAATTAGGTTGACAAGCTCTTTTGAAAGTTCAGGATTACCGCCCTCGGTAACCGAATTACAGCATTTAGCCGCCTCAACCACAATTTTGCCGATTACCGATGCACCGTAATCTACCTCGGTCGATAGAGCCGCCTGCTTTATCACCTTTTTTTCAAGAGCTTTAAGGGGCTCGGTTGCGTTAATTTTAGCATTGAGGCTTTCAATTTCTTTTTTAAGCCCGTCGATTTCGGTATCCCGTTTTTCAATTTCCTTTTCAAGCCTTGATATACTCAGTTGTGCCTCGGAAATTTTATCAAAAAGCTGGGTATTTTGTGTAAGTAAATCCTTTTTCCTCATTTCTACCACCCGCAATCTAAAAGTTTTTATCGGTTTCGGGAGGATCATTAAGGGGCATCTCCACCCTTAAATCGCCTACTCCCTTAATCTTATCACTAACAGTCGAATCATAATAATCGCTTTCCGTGGAAAGATTTTTTCGCTTAAGCCTGAAATTGACAAAAGCAGTTACAAAATAATAGATTACGGCGAAAAGCGGAACACCTATAATCATACCGATTATGCCGAAAAGACCACCGCCAACCACGATTGCAAAAACAACCCAAAAGGCTGAAAGTCCTGTTGAATTTCCAAGTATTTTAGGCCCTATAAAGTTACCGTCAAGTGTCTGTAAAAGTATTATAAATATTATAAAATACAGTCCCTTAATAGGGTCGGTCAAGAGTATCAGAGCCGCACAGGGTATGCCGCCTAAATACGGGCCGAAAACAGGGATTATATTAGTTACGCCGATTACAACCGCCACAAGCATAGTATATGGGATTTTAAGAATTGATATGCCTATAAAACAAAGAACTCCGATTATAAATGAGTCCAGCAGCTTGCCGTATATAAAGCCGCTGAATATTTTATGCGCCTTGTTGCCCGTGTTGAATATATGCTCCACAGCCGTATTATTCATACAGGCATACAAAAGCTTTCTGAACTGACGCATAAGAAGCGCTTTATTAAAGAGTATGTAGAGAGCAAAAATAAGCCCAAGAGCAAAATTCTTAAGAAAGCTTATAACGCTCCAAACACCGGTAGCAAAGTAGGTTGCAAAGGAATTAACAAGACCCGCCAGGTCGTTCTGAAGCCAATCCTTTTCGTATTCGTAAACGGTGTTGATTAAGGTTTGTAAATTCTTATTCTGTTCAAATTCAGTAGAGATATTTTTTATAAAGGCGTCAAGCTGATCCGGTAAGACCTTAATCATACTCGAAATACTGTCAATAAACTGTGGAACTATCATATAGATAATCAATACCAAAATAAGCAAAAAAGCGGCTAATGCGCCTATAACACTTATCGCCATTGATATTTTACGGACAATTTCAGGTCTTTTATTAAAATATCTTTTAGAAAGCTTGAGTAAAGCGCTGTTAATTGAGTTGGCAATAGGGTTTACAAGGTATGCGATTACAAGACCGATTATAACAGGTTGTGTGACCGAAAATATTTTGCCTAAAAAAGATAATATTCCGGGCAAACGGTAGATTAAAAAGAAGAATACCACACAGGCGGCAACGGTTAAAAAAGCCGTAAGGCCTATGTAAAAATACTTGAGCTTGAAATTTTTATTTTGCATTTAGTCCGCCGTCCTTATAATTTTATAGATGCGCTTAATGCTTCTTGACAAAATGGCTAAAACCGTAATTGCAAGCAAAGACCCGCAAAAATCAATGAAGACATCCCTAATTTCTCCGCTTCTGCCGGCTACAAACATCTGGTGAAACTCATCGCTTGCCGCATACAAAAGGCAAATTCCCAAACTTATAAATATCCGCAATCGGTATTTTAAGCTTCGGTAGCTTATAACACTTAAGAAAGACAGTGCGCCCAATACAGCGTAAAGTGTGAAATGAGCGGTCTTTCTTGCAATAAACTGAAAAGTGCCTATTATCTCATTTTGCTGCGTATCGGTCATATCGGAAAAACCGGGGTAAAAAATTTCCGCAACCGACTCTATCACGCTGCCGCTGGTTTGTGATGATATATCAGCATTTTGCGACGAAAAACAAAAAATCAATGCCATCCATAAGCAAAGCAAAAGCCCGGTAATAACTCTAAAAGCTTTAATGATTTACACCCCTTGCAAAAAGCCGCCACCTGCTGAAGACTTTGGTGACGGCGCTTTTTATTTGGTTTTAGTATAATAATTCATAGGATTAACCCAAGAGCCGTTAACAATTAAACCAAAATGGAGGTGCGGTCCGGTAGAAAATCCCGTACAGCCCACATAGCCTATAGTTTGACCCTTTTTGACTGTCTGACCTGCCGAAACCGTAACAGAGGACATATGTGCATAATAAGCCCCATAGGTTTTGCCGTTAGTTCCGCGTCCGTGGTCAATTACGACATGGTTGCCGTATCCCTTACCCTGACCCGAAATGCCGCAGCAATCACTTGATTTCCGATAGTTGTGAGTACAATGTTTTACCGAACGGGTTACAACACCGTCTGCAATAGCGACAATCTTTGCACCGTAGCCGCCGTTAGAAATATCAATACCGTTATGGTTTGTGCCCCAACGGGGTCCAAAATATGAAGTAATTCGGGTAATGGTGGGTGTCGGCCAGAGGAACTGTCCCCCGTCATATACTACATTCGTTCCCGAATTAGCACTGTTGAGAATTGCAGTAAGTTCTTTTTGCATCTCTGCAAGCTCTTTTGTGTTCTTGTCCATCTCGGACTGAGCTGCGTTCTGCTCCTTACTTATTTTTGAAATAACCGCTTGGATTTCATTGCTTTGAGACTTAAGATCATTTTGTTTAGCGGTTATGGTTGCTTTAACGCTCTTTTGCTGTTCTAAAAGCTTATTGTTTTCAACCTGTTTGGATTCAAGCGCCTCAATAGCTGCAACAATCTTTTCTATTATAAGCTTATCACGAGCCGAAACCGATGAGGTGAGCTGAGAAAGCTGTAAAAACTGAGAAAAATCGTCAGCACCCATAAGAATTTGAACACTGCTGTTAGAGCGGCTCATATAAATCGCACGCAGGCGCTTTTTGAAAGCCAGCTTGTCCGCCTCAATTTCGGCATTTTTCTTTTCTATTTCAGCATTGTTTTCGGCGATTTTACTGTTGATTAAGTTGATTTCCTGATTGCAAAGGTCAATTTCCTTTTGAGCTAATGACATTTGCTTTTCAAGAGCAGTTTTCAACTGCTGTTGCTTTGCTTTATCGCTTTTAAGGGAGCTGATTTGAGACTTAAGCTGCTTTTGCTCATTTTGTATTTTCGCAATCTCGCTCCTAAGCTCCGATTCGGTTGCAGCAAAAGAGGGTACACAGAAAAAAGCGCCCGCAAATACAAAAAGCGACATTACTGCACAAATTAGCTTAGCATACCTTTTTTTCATTGTTTTCCTCCAAAAACACGGGTTAAATAGCGGCAAATTCACTGCCCTCCCGGCGCAGATATTTGCTTATCATAATGACACTGCCGAGTACACCTGCAAAAACGCCGATACCTATGAATATAAGTAAAAGCATTACTGCCACATCGCCGTAGCGGACAATATCATTAGTGCCAAGTGTTGAAATAATTGTTTCGGTTGCAACACGATAACAGAAGTACAAAAGTCCCTCTGCAATAAGTGCGGAAATAACGCCTATTAAGATACCCTCAACAACAAACGGTATTCTTACGAAGGAATCGGTTGCGCCCACCGCCTTCATAATGCTGATTTCAAGCTTGCGGTTGTACATTGTGACCCTTATGGTATTTGAAACTATAACAAGGGAAATCACCATTAAAATGACAATAATCCAAAAGCCTGCAATAGTAATACCGCGCTTAATAGCGGTTATTTTGTCCGCTAAATCATCTTGAGACTGTATCGCACTGATACCGTCCATCTGCTTTATCTGCTCGAGGGTACTGTCAAACTGGGACATATCCTTCATTGTAACCTTAGCCGACCCCGGCAAAGGATTGCCGTACTCCTCGTCAAGGAATGTGAAATAGCTTTCCTGACCCTCAAGCATAGATTTCTTTACGCTTTCAAGTCCTTCATCACCTGTGACATATGTTACAGATGCAACATTCGGGAGTTTTGCAATTTTATCGCAAAGAGCTTTTGCCTCGTCATCGTTATGAATGACATAATCGCTCGGCTTAATTCCGTTTACATCTGCCTCTTCCTCTGCGACGGCATCCTCTCCGCCCTCTGCGACGGCATCCGAGGTTGCCTCAGAAGATTGGGCTTCGGAAGTTGTGTCCTTCTCTCCGTAAAGCGCCCAGCTATAATCCTTCATATATGCCATAACAACATTCTGCTGTTCAAGGTTGCCGATTGCCTTGTTCACATTTTCCGAAATAAGAATAGCAAGACCTATTATAACCATGCACGCAACAAGCACGCCGATTGAAGCCAAGGTCATAAGCCTGTTTACCCAAGCGTTTTTTACACCTTCACCGGTTAGGTATTTAATACCACTGATTTTCATTAGAAACTACCTCCGGCGTTATCTGCTACAATTTTTCCCCGTTCAAGCATTATAACCCTGTGCTGAAAATCCCTTACAAGGTTATGGTCGTGGGTTACCATGAGAACTGTGGTGCCACGCTTATTAATTTCGGTAAGCAAGGATACTATTTCATAGGACATATTCGGGTCAACATTTCCCGTAGGCTCGTCCGCAATAATAAGGTCGGGCGAGTTCACAAGAGCACGGGCAAGGCCCACACGCTGCTGCTCGCCGCCAGATAACTGAGCGGGCATAGAACGGGCTTTATGGCCAAGGCCGACCTTAGAAAGAGCCTTAGATACCTCCCTGCGTACATCCCTGTCGCTGGCACCTACAACATGCATTGCAAAGGCCACATTCTGAAAAACATTCATTGTAGGGATAAGGCGGAAATCCTGAAATACGATTCCCATAGTACGGCGGAGCATCGGCACCTGTTTACGGGGCATTGAAGTAAGGTTGAAGCCGTTTACCGTAATTATTCCCGTATTAGCCTTTTCCTCACGCATTATAAGTTTCATAAAGGTACTTTTACCTGCGCCCGAGGAACCGACGACGAAAACGAACTCCCCCGCCGTTATTCTGATATTTACATCCTCAATCGCATGAGTGCCTGTGGGATAGGTTTTAGAGACTCCCCGAAACTCTATAATAGGCTTTGCGGACGCCCGATTTTCACTATCTATGAGTCTTTCTTCCATTTACTAAAAATTCACTCTTTCAATTAATACTTAATAGGGTTGCTCTTCAGATACTTATTAACCATAAGAGCTATTTTGAAGATGATTGCGTGGTCAAACTCACGAAGGTCAAGACCCGTAATCTTTTTAATCTTTTCAAGCCTGTAAACCAGCGTATTGCGGTGAACGAAAAGCTTTCTCGAGGTTTCCGAAACATTAAGATTGTTCTCAAAGAAACGCTGAATTGTAAATAACGTTTCCTGGTCAAGGCTTTCGATGGAACCGCGCTTGAACACCTCTTTTAAGAAGGTTTCGCAAAGTGTAGTGGGGAGCTGATAGATAAGGCGCGCAATTCCGAGATTATCATAGGATATGATTGTCTTTTCGGTATCGAAAACCTTACCAACCTCAAGTGCCTGCTGTGCTTCCTTAAAGGAACGGGCAAGGTCCTTAAGATTATCAACCGTGGTGCCGATTCCGATAACCACATGAACATAAAATTCACCCGAAATTGTATCGGCAATAGTTGAAGCCAGCTTTTCAATCGTCTTTGAATCAATGCCGGTCTTTGTCTCCTTAACAAGTGCAATATCCGTTTCATTTATGCTGATAACAAAATCCTTTACCTTATCAGGGAAAAGGTTTTGGACAATATCGTAAACCGAGACATCGTTCTTTTCGGTTGCCCTGATAAGCACAACCGTACGGGAGACATCCGAATTGAAATAAAGCTCACGTGCCTTTAAGTAAATGTCACCCGGCAGAATATTATCAAGTATTATGTTTTTGATAAAGTTACCGCGATCATACTTTTCGTCATAATAAAATTTAATGTTAGAAAAAGAAACCGCCAAAACTGCCGCATATTTTGAAGCTAAAATATCATCTCCCTCAACAAAGACAGTATAATCAGTCCCCTGAGTAGCACCTATGTTTTTATAAGTGCAGCCTCCTATTACCGCAATATCATTTGCGGGCAGAGTAAAGCTTTCCAAAGTTTCTCCTATACGCCCAAGCTCACTGCAAGCAATAATAGTGAAGCTCTCATCAACAACGCCGAAAGTACGGTCAATAGCGTCTTTCATTTGATGAATGACTCTCTGAAAAAGACGGTTAGCCATTTACATACACATCCCTTAAAAAATTATATTACATAATATATTTCTATTTTACACAATCTGAGTGAATTTTGCAAGTAATATTATTAGAAATACATAAAAAAGTTACAAAATCATTACAAACGCCGAAAGACGGGGGTTATGTTTGTTAAAAAGGCCCCCGCCTCAGTCTGGCTGTCGAGGCCAAGCCGTAACTGGGGGATTCAGAGTTTGAGAGACTTAATAAAATCCCTCCGCCTCGTTCCTCGGCACCTCCCTTTAGGGCTAGGGATACTTGGAGCACTCTAATGCTTGTAAACGAAGCATAAAAAAAGAGCGGCATTAAGCCGCTCGAAAAAGTTAATAATTAATCGTTTACATAAGGAAGTAACGCAATCTGACGGGCACGCTTGATAGCGGTTGTCAGCACACGCTGATGAGCGGCACAAGTGCCTGTTGCTCTGCGGGGTAAAATCTTTGCACGCTCGGTAATGAACTTGCGAAGACGAGCTACATCCTTATAATCGATAGTCTCAACACGATCAACACAGAAATGGCAAACCTTTTTACGGGCTTTTCTGTGCATCGGTCTATCGTTTCTCTCGTTTTCCATTAGAAAAACCTCCTATTCTGAGTTGTTAAATTAAATCAGAACGGCAGATCGTCGTCTGCAATATCGCCTAAATCGGCAAAATCGTTTGCACCCGCATTGCTAAAGGAAGCGGCGGGGGCATTGTCTTCAACTGCCGAAGGCGCAGAATCACGCTTCGATTCCACAAACTGTACATTGTTTGCAACAACCTCAAACGCAGTCCTGTTGTTGCCGTTCTTATCGGTATACTTGCGGGTTTGAATAGAGCCCTCAATACCGATCATATTGCCCTTTTTAAAATATTTGGCAACGAATTCCGCTGACTGGCGCCATGCCACAACATTGATGAAGTCGGTCTGTCTATCTTCACCAGCACGATAACGCCTGTCAACTGCGATTGAAAATGAGGTAACAGAAACACCGCTTTGAGTGGTTTTAAGCTCTGGGTCGGCGGTAAGCCTGCCAGTTAAAACAACTAAATTAAACATTTTTGCTCCTCCTTAATTTTTGATAACCATAACACGCAGAACGCCGTCGGTAATCTTTGCAATACGCTCGAGCTCTGCGGGGAAGGACGGCTCGCTTTCAAATGTAAAGAAAACATAGTAGCCCTCTGCCTCGTCGTTGATGAGATAAGCAAGACGGCGCTTGCCCCAATCGTCAACCTTCTCGATAGTACCGTTCTTAGCAATCAAATCGTTGAACTTCTCCTTTAATGCAAGGGCAGAATCATCACCCTGAGCAACAGAAAGAACAACGGCTGCCTCGTACTTATTAGCCATTTACTTTGCACCTCCTTTTGGACATTTGGTCCCGCACAACATATAAGCCTTTGCGGAACAAGGAGCTAATTATTAAAATCAGCATTTTGTATTATAACAAGATTTTCTCCGTTTGTCAACAAATTTCTTGATTTTACCGCCACTGTATATTATAATATGATAAATGAATTGTAAGGAATGATATTAATGTTGCTGACAATCGACATCGGCAATACCAATGTTACCCTCGGGGTTTATGATGCGGGT